>Ga0302253_1000123_pt1 | contig 84124 bp, 85 predicted proteins | sample AAG_RA_Trp_MG_FD_193537 | JGI IMG/M metagenome (GOLD analysis project Ga0302253, IMG submission 193537) | Enriched activated sludge microbial communities from anaerobic digester in WTTP, New Holstein, Wisconsin, United States - AAG_RA_Trp | ecosystem: Engineered > Bioreactor > Anaerobic >... | reverse complement strand
TTTGCAATATACGTTATGAGGTGTCCGTAGTCCCACCAGGACATAACTCCATACGATCCTGCAGGATATTCAAACGATTTCTGGTTGTAAATTTTCAGGTAGTCGACACCCGTTTCCGGCGTATTGGTTCCCAGCCATTCCATCGATTCCCGCCAGTCCGCGTTCATCCGCGTTGTGATAGCCACCGAACTAGTGTAACTATAGGTAACCGAAGTGTAAGCAAAAAGCAGGGAAAGTCCTACGGTGATAACAAGAATACCCACGAGGGGATAATTTGTTGTAATGTTGCGCGACACGGCTTTATGACTTTTTTTCTGCTTCTTTGCCGGGGCCCCCACAGCCGGTACGTTCTCCTTACCTGCCCCTTCGTCGTGAAGGGAGGATGTCCCGGACATGAGGTGCCTGATATCCGGCAGGCTCCGGGTAAAAATGTAGGTTACACACACTGCAGCGAGCAGGGCGACATTGATGGCAAGATAATACTCGTACCTGACGTGCTGCCACGTGGAAAAGAACATGACGATAGACCAGACCAGTGCAAAGATCTGTTCGGGGTGTTCGTTATGGAGGTTCTTGTATACCGTCACGAGGATACCGCCGGCCATCAGGAGGAGGCCGTAGTTGAAGGTATGCCATGCCATGTCCAGTGCCCACCCCCGGGCTTCCTGAACGGTCTCCGTGACCGGTGCCTGGCCGAAGAATGAGAACAGATCATAAATCAGGAGCGTGTATAGTTGCGGGATAGCCAGGTATAAGAAGAGTGCAAAAGCGAGTCCGCAACCGGCGAGAGCCACCGGATAGTAGAATTTTTCTCTCCCTTTCAGGTGAATCTGCAGAATGTACAATATACCGGTCCCGACGATCATCCCGAGGTATGCGATGATATGGCCAACAGAATATGTCGACAGATCGATGCCCGGATTTTTAAATCCAAAGACCAGCATCCCGATGATTGCGATGATGAAGATCGTGATATTGATGAGAAGCAGGTACTCGCTTGATCGACCGCGATAGACATCGATGATGAACTGGATAACGGTAAAAATCCCGGCGATCATCGCGAAGAGGATCATGGTCGGCATGGTCAGGAGACCAAGGATATATGCAATTCCTGCAAGGCCGGAGATCAGCAGAAGGGATTTATAGGAACCGGGATTTTTCAGATCGATGTGTGATCCTTTCTCCGTTACGATTGCATACATATAGAAAAGACAGAATACCGTTGAAAAAAGGACTTCTGCAATGTGGTGGTCCATGTACCCGTAGTGGGAACGGTAAAAGAACTGACCGGTTATAATTGCGAGAAATCCCGCCGACATGACACCTGTTTTCCAGTCACCGCAGGTTTTTCCCACAAAGTACATGAGAGCGATGGTAGCAACTGCCATGAGCGGCGGGATGAGCAGACCAATGCTGATGATCTCCATCCGGGTTGCTGCACCCGTCAGAAGACAACAGATTGCGATGACGGTGGGAAACAGCGGACCCCAGTAGATTGGAGAACCGTTCGGGTAATTCGTCATCGGATCATACCAGGCATAATTCGGGAAATTCGCGAGTATCTGCTCGACCTGCCGCAGATTATAGAGCGGATCGTCGCTTGCTACGAGCATCAGGACATCGGTATCTCCCCGGATCAGCATGGGAAGGAGACGAAGCCAGAGTGCAAAAAGGCAAAAAAATGTAACGAGACCGACAATGATATAGAACCGCCGGTTTTTATAATCCAGTGAAATCATGGAACCAACCTTTCGTGGTAAGTACGTTTCAGCTGGGACCATTAATATATTTGGATACCGTTATCAGACGAGACTTTGCAGGAGGTCTTCGAATTGCCGGGCTTTCTCTTTCCAGCTGTAATGGTCAAGGTTGATATCGAACGTGCGGGGATTTTTCATCAGCGATTGAATCTGTGCAATGTACTCTTCCCGGGTTTTATACACGAAAAGGTTGGGCCCGCCGATTCGGGCAACATCCGGGATTGGTCTCATAACGATAGGTTTTCCGCAGGCTGAATATTCGAAGAACTTGTTCGGAAGTGCAATATCCCCCCATTCTGGCGGGGACAAGGGGATTGTGCAGACATCCATGCATGCAATATACCTAGGGAGTTCATGGTAGGGTTTCGTGCCGGTGAAGATTACCCGGTCGGAAACCCCGAGGTCCCGAGCAAGGGTTTCCAGTTCCAGCCGGTAATCGGTGAACAGGGATCCACCGATAACCACGAGCCGGGTCCGTGGATGATAGCGGATCAGTTCCGGGAGTGCCCGGATCATATCATCGATCGCATACCAGCGTTCTACACTCCCCGAGAAACCGATAACAAACTCATCAGCACCGATTCCAAGTTCAGCCCGTACCGGTTCTCCGCTCATGGGCCGGAACAGGCTGGTGTCAACGCCGTTGGTAATCAGACCTGCCGTGAATCCCAGTCCCCTGAGTTTTTCGACAAGCGAGGGAGAGACCGTCGTGATGCGATCACTGTTTGTCAGGTTCCGCTTCGTTATCTCCCAGACCGTCCTCCTGACCAGGCTCTGCATAAGCTGGTTTTTAAAATAGGCTGCTGCGGAGTCTGGGAACCAGTCCTTGAGGTCAAAAACAAGTGGCACCTTATACCGCTTTGCTGCATGGATCACCGCGGAACCGGCAAGGACGTGGGCAGCAACGACAGCATCAAATCCCTTGTCGCGGATGAGCTTGTTAAAAACCAGGTAATGATACGGTGTGTTCAGAGTATAATGGAAGAGAGGGCTTTTTAAAGGGAACTGGGTTGCCTCCTCAACTATCAGCCGGGTTGGTCTCGACTCACCTCGGCTAACATGAAAATGGGCAACATGAATCTCATGACGTGCTGCCAGTTCTTCAAAAATATAATGATGACGCGAGGGGATCGGGTGGTGGATATAATCCTGGGTTGAAACAAGGAGGATCTTCATGGCAGAACAGGTCCGGATCTATCACGATCTCTTCATGTGGATGGATGATTATGCTCCCCGTTTTCGCATCTCTTCAGGGAGTTCCCTGATCCTCGCAGGCGATCCTATGGCCATCGTGTGATCAGGAACATCCCGGGTAACAACAGAACCGGCTGCTACGAATGCTCCTTCACCGATACAGATCCCGGGAAGGATCGTTGTATTGGCTCCGATAGCAGCATCATCTTTAATATTGGGGCCGATGAGAGGTCCGGAAGAGGGAGGGTATCGATCATTGGTCAGGACTGTATTTGGTCCGATGAAAACACGATCCCCGATTGTTGTATTCGTCGGGATATAGACCATACTCTGCATGCTGACGCGACTGCCTATGGTTGTATTCCCGTCTATGACCGTTGCTGTCCCGACAACAGTCCGGTTACCAATACGGGTTTTCTCGCGGATCACTGAATTATGGCCGCTCTGAAAATCATCCCCGATGATGACATCGCAGTAGATTATTGTTCCCGGCCTGAGAACCGCGTTGCGTCCGATCGTTGTTCCCTGATAATCATTCCTGCCGATATTTTCCCGGGAGGGAAATCCTATCGTCACCGGTTCGAATACCTGTAATCCTTCTCCTACCAGATTAATACCATATTCTCTCATTCGACTGTCACGCTCTTTGCAAGATTTCTTGGTTTGTCGACATCCCTTCCAAGTGCTACTGCTGTATGGTACGCAAGGAGCTGCTCGATGACAAGACACGTAAGGATCTGGGCGAATAAGGGTGTTTTCGGGACAGCAATAAAAAGGTCAACGATATCCGGAAGCTCCCTGTCTCCGGCAACACCAATGGCAATCACCGGTGCACCGCGTGCCTTCATCTCCTTGATATTCGAGATCATGACCCCATAGGTATTCCCGGGCATGCAGAGTGCAATGACAGGGGTTTCCGGGGAGAGCAGGGCAAAAGGCCCGTGTTTGAGTTCGCCTGCGGTGTATCCTTCTGCATGGATATAGGAGATCTCCTTCATCTTCAATGCTCCTTCAAGGGAGACCGGGTAGAAAGGTCCGCGGCCTACATAAAAAATATTCTGTGCCTTCTCACATACCCTGACTGCCTCGCTGAGATCCATGAGCAGGACCTCTTCGACTGCCGTGTGTGCCTGCAGCAGTATTTCATCGCATTTCCTGTCCGAAATCCTGTTGACTATGTGCATCAGGATTGCAAGTTGTGCAATAAATGATTTCGTTGCCGCTACACTGATTTCTGGTCCGGCACGCATGAACATCGTGGTATCGGCTGAACGCGTGATGCTGCTCCCCAGCACATTTGTAATCGCGAGGGTATGACAACCGGCACTTCTGGCATATTTCATGGCCGCCAGGGTATCCGCTGTCTCGCCGGACTGGGAAATCCCGACGACAAGTCCTGAAACCGGCGGTGGGAAATACTTGAATTCGGATGCAAATTCCAGCCGTGCCGGAATACCCGCGATCTCTTCGAGAAGGTACTTGAAAATCAGACCCGCATGATACGAGGAGCCGCAGGCAACGACCGTAACCGATGATGCCCGAAGCACTTCCTCGGGCAGTGCAGCAGGATCCATCGAACGGATGGTGTTATAGAATGCCAGTGGCTGCTCGTAGATCTCCTTGAGCATATAATGGGCAAATCCGCCTTTCCTGACATCCTCAAGCGACCAGTCAATGAGTTCGACCGGGCGGGAAACGGGCTTTCCCTGGGAGAAGATCTCGACGTTTTTCTTTGAGAGGGATACCGTATCTCCGTCTTCAAGGTAAACCGCCCGCTCGGTGAACTCGATGACCGGGGTCATATCCGATGCCGCAAAAAACTCCCCGTCCCCGATTCCGATAACAAGCGGGCTCGCATTCCGGGCAGCCACGATCCGGTCTTCCCCGGCAGCAAGAACAAGGATTGCATACGATCCTTCAAGCCGGGGAATGACGGCCTGGACGGCAGCCAGCAGATCGGGTTTTTTTGCATATTCCTCCTCTACAAGATGGACAATCACCTCAGTATCCGTCTCAGAACGGAAGGTATGCCCCCGCGACTCGAGTTCCCGTTTCAGGGATGCATAGTTCTCGACGATTCCGTTATGGACAAGTGCGATTGTTCCCGTACAGTCGGTGTGGGGGTGGGCATTCCTGTCACTGGGCACACCGTGCGTTGCCCAGCGGGTATGACCGATACCTGCTTTTCCTTTGAGCTGTGAAGCCGAACCCCCCTTCTCCGATATACGTCCCTGGTGTTTGGCAATATCAATGCCGGCATAGACGGTTGCAACGCCAAAGGAATCATATCCACGGTATTCGAGTTTTTTAAGGCCTTCGATAATCAGGGGGGCTGCGTCTCTCCTGCCAATGTACCCGATAATGCCACACACGTTATATCACCAGGGATCCGTCCGGTACGATACGGGAGGAGATACGCGCCTGGCTTTCGATCGTCACATTATTTCCGACGATACTGTTTTGATATACCGTGAACGGGCCGCTGGAAACATTATCCCCGAGAACCGCACCGAACTCCGACCGGATGGCATACCCTTCGATTTCCATGAGACCGGAGGCGGTGGTAATTGAGGTATGATCACCAAGGCTGCACCGCTCGCCAACGACGCCGTCCATGATCCGGGAATGCGATCCAATTGTTGTATCATCCATGATTATCGAATCTCCCACAATGGAGAATGGATTCAGGCTGACACGCGAACCTATGCTCGTGTTGGGCAGGATAACCATGTTTGCCCCGATCTCGCAATTATCCCCTATGGCAACTGGACCGGTAATAACCGTGTTCGGGCCGATTCTCGTTCCCTTTCCAATACTGACCTGTCCCTGGATGATGGTCTGCCTGCTTGTGGTGCCTTCCCGCGCTTTCGGGATGTTTTTCAAAAGGCGCCTGTTCATTTTTATCAGGTCCCAGGCGAATATTGCATCCTGCCAGTCATCTGCCGGAACAGCCCGGATCGGTTCACCGGCCTTGATCATTCCCGCTATTGCATCGGTTATGTCCGTTCCCCTAATATGGGAGAAGAAGCTCTTTTTCAGGGAACAGATGCCCGTGCTCACCATGAAACTCGGGGAATGTTCTGGTTTTTCCACGATATCGGTCACGAGTCCGTTATTCATGAATACAACACCGAAATTCGATGGGCTGGGGTGTTCCTTGACAAGAATCGCGTTTGTTGTATCGCGGATACGGGCGATGGACTGCGGGTCGATATAATTATCCCCCGGAAGGACGAGGAAATCTCCTTTGATCTTTGATTCTGCGCACTGGAGAGCATGGGCAGTACCAAGTTGTTTTTCCTGGACCACAACCTCTATTGGCACTTCAAGCCCGTTCAGGAACCGCGTGACCTGTTCCTTGCGGTATCCAACGACAACGACGATGTCACGGATCCCGTTTTTCAGAAGCGCATCGATCACATATTCAATGATAGGGCGGTTTGCCACCGGGATCATCGCTTTTGGCCTGCTTCTTGTAAGTGGCCTGACCCGTACTCCTTCCCCTGCTGCAAGAATAATTGCCTGCATTGTGTTACCTACCGTATACTTGCATGGTCTCCAAAACATCCTTCAATGTATGAGTTCGGCGCGAACTGTGCGTTACTGCCGATAACAGCCCCGACATTGATGGAGCAATTGATCCCGAACTGGACATTGTCGCCGACGATCGCGCCGAATTTCTTCTTATGGGTATCTTTCCCGCATACCCTGACGTTCGCATGGTCATGCCGGAGATTAGCCCCCTTGGTGCCTGCACCAAAGTTACAGTTACTACCAATAACCGAATCACCGATATAGTTGAAATGAGGGACTTTGGTTCCCGTCATAATGATAGAATTCTTGATCTCCGTACAATGCCCGATGTGGCAGTCATCACCGATGCTTGTCGATCCCCGGATATATGCGTGGGGTCCGATCCGGCAGTTATTCCCGATTATGCAGGGGCCCTCGATATACGTTCCGGACCTGATAATACTTCCTTCCCCGATCTGGACAGGGCCATGAAGTGTCACCCCGTCTTCAATTGTTCCGGCTACTTCTCCTGGTTTTTTCTCCATCAGGATTGCGTTCGCGTCGAGCATATCCCACGGATACCCGACATCCATCCAGGACGGGAGCCGGTATGCCCCGAGTTCCCGAGCTGCGATCAAACCGGCAAGGGCATCCGTAAGCTCAAGTTCCCCTCTGGCCGAGGGTCTCACTCTGTCAACAAGGTCGAATATTTCCGGAGATAGGAGGTACACCCCGGCATTGATGAGGTTGGATTTTGGGTGGGGAGATTTCTCCTCGAGCGATATGACCCTGTCATCGCTGACGAGCACAACGCCATAATCCCCCGGGTGATCTGTCGTGCTGATGCCCATGCACGGGGCAGGGCATCGAATAAATTCTGCAATATCGGCATTGTTCAGGATCATATCGCCATTCATCAGGAGGAATGGGCCGGTCACCAGATCCCGGACGCACCTGACCGCATCTGCCGTGCCCTGCTGGTGTCGCTGGGCTGCATACGTAATCGAGATCCCGAAACGGGAACCGTCCGTGAAGTGTGTCCGGATCTCCCGTTCACCGTACCCTACGACAAAGATAAAATCCCTTATCCCGGCATCCCGCGTCGCGAGAACCAGGTGCTCCATCATCGGCCGGTTCGCCAAAGGGAGCATTACTTTCGGACGTTTCGCCGTGAGGGGGCGCATTCGCTTCCCCTCTCCTGCGGCGAGAACGACACACTCCATACCTACAGCTCTTCCTGCAACATTTAAGGCGTTTTCCCCTTCTGAATACGTTCCTTTCCCCGGGTCAGGAGTTCTTTCGCCATCGCGGGGGTCTTGCCTTCAGCGGTAATCCGGATCTTGGGCTCGGTACCACTTGCCCGGATCAGGTACCATCCATCCTCCTCAGTAATGCGTATACCATCCGTCGGGCTGGAAGCGCCGAGCGATATGAGGATATCCCGGGAATTCTCACAGGGATACGACTCCCGTACAAGAGGGTATGACGGTATTTCATCGATCTCCTGTGCAATATCCCACTCAGAAGACATTTCACAAAAGAGAGTTGCGGCAAACGGCCCGTCAGGGCAGTATGAGATTTTCGGGAAGATCCAGGCACCAGACGGCTCCCCCCCGAAATCACCCCCGTTCAGGAGTTCTTCAGAAACATAGGCATCGCCAACCGGCGTCCGCCGCACCTCTGCCATCTCGTCGATGATCATCGATGCATCGCTTGTCGTTACCACCCGTTTTGCACCCAGATACCGTGCAAAGAGCACAAGAAGGTGATCCCCGCTGATATATCTGCCCCTGTTATCGAATGCCATCATGCGATCAGCATCGCCATCGTGAACAATGGCACAGCGGGCTCCGGTTTTTTTCACGATCTCGCCAAGATACGAAACATTCTCTTTCAGGGGTTCGGATGGGCGTCCGAAATGTCCCGATGGATTGCAGTTGATACAGGTTGTCTTCACTCCTGCATCCGATAGAAGAGATGGGGTGAGCGTACTTCCTGCACCATTCCCGCAATCCAGTACAGCTGATCCGCCGTTGTGGATATCCACACTGTCAAGTATCGCCTTTGTATGGGGGGTGATGGCATCAAATGCATGTTCATGCCCCTGCTGTTTCCAATCGGTCCAGTGATAGGTTCCGAGCAGATCTTCGATCTCTGTCTGCTGTTTTTTCGTAAATGAAGAACCGTCCCTGTTGAACAGTTTCAGCCCGTTGTATTCTTCCGGGTTATGGGATGCGGTAATCATGCAACCAGCCTGAGCCAGCCGGGAACAAAATGCCACGGTCGGGGTTGGAACAATTCCTGCAGACCTGACAGATCCCCCGGAACCGAGGATCCCTGCAGTAACCAGATGTGCAAGAAGGGGGCTGGTCGTCCGGGTATCCATACCGACGACAATATCAGGAGAACCGGATGCAAACGCAGAACCGGCCTTTAATGCGATATCAGCAAGGCTCAGGTTATATTTCCCCCGTATTCCCGATGAGCCGAACAGCATGCAACATCATTGGTTCTCTGCCTAAAAAGAGTTTTATCCCTGAAAAGATGGCAGAGGATTCTGTAAGATCGGATCTCATGAAGATCTGCCATACGGGCACCAGTGTTCCATCTGGTTGATCCGGCATATCCCGGCAACGCAGGGTCCGATACCGACGATTCTCTTCTTTCCCCGGTAACGTTCGATGATGTCCCCGGTTCCTGAGGAAACCATGCCTTCCCCCCCGATCAGAATGAAATCGGCATGTTCCGGATCGGAGACGATCTGCCCTCTGAAATGGTGCATGAATGTCGGTATTTCCCCTACCGCGAACATCTTCAGGTTCGCGAGCTCTGTCTGTAACTCTCCAAGACAGGTTGCATGGGATGATTCCGGGCACGCGTGGAGCACCCGTGAAAGGCAGAAGAAACCGGTGACAACATTGATGATCGCGGATGCTGCACCCCTCGTTGCCGGGGTATCGAGTGGCGCATCATACATGAAAGAAATCCTTGTACGCGCCCTGATGGGATCGAATGTTACAAAATCCGCAGTCCTTCCCCCGAACGCTGCGGTCATGCATGCACCCTTCTCAAACTGGCAGTTACGTGCTGCTGGGTTTACATCGAGAAGGACATCACCTTCACCACACCCCCCGTGCTCCAGGATTTCCCGGATCTTCAGTACCGAATAGTGTATGATATCCATGGTTACTCCTCCAGTTGTTGTATGAGGACGACCCGTGCCGGCGATCCGTCAAGACCTTCGAGCCGGAGCGGGAGCGCCATTATTTCATAATCCCCTTCCGGAACCCCCGAGAGATCGATTAATTCGATTATGAGACATCCATTTTCCAGAAGTTGCCGGTGAACGGACCCATCACAATTGAACGATTCAATGGACGGAGAGTCAATCCCGATGCATTTCACTCCTCCCTTCGTGAGCTGGCATGCAGCGTCGAGAGCGAGGGAAGGATACATATCAGAAAATGTTGCCTTTCCTGAAAACCCTGTTTTGAGCAGTAGCCGTGGTGCTCCTCGGATCTTTCCCTGAAGGTGTGCTGCCGTGATGAAGGTTCCTGAACCACTCACATCGATAACCCGGCACCTGCCCATCAGATTCCTGAGTGGGATGGTGTCAATGGTGTCGCCGGATTTAAGATAGTGGGCCGGTGCATCGATATGGGTTCCGGTATGCGTGCTCAGGTGGAGGTCGCTGATAAGATACCTCCCGTGATCCGCCTGCCTGAAGGACGGGATAATATCCCCGGGGTACACTAGCATCCCCTCTTTTAGCGGTCGGGTGATATCAATGATCTTCATAGCTTTCAATTCTCCCATCCGTACCGACCGATAAGGGGTACAAATCGTACCCCCCCGTAGTTCTCCTGCCTGCAGGTTTCCCCCACCTTATGAAGGATGACCAGATCCTGGATATCTCGACCGCCAATGGGTGCAACCAGAATCCCTCCCTCGGCAAGCTGTCCGATTATTGGCTGGGGCACGGCAGGTGCTGCTGCGGTGATGATGATGCCGTCATAGGGAGCGTGGGCCGGATAGCCGAGAGTGCCATCGCCCTCGATGACCGTGACATTGCTGATACCAAGAGACTTCAGGTTTCTTCGAGCGAGGTCCGCAATGGCTGCAACGCGTTCAATGGTGGTCAGCCGGCGCACGAGAAGGGAGAGAACTGCGGCCTGGTACCCGCTCCCCGCTCCTATTTCCAGGACATTGTCACCAGATTCCGGGTGGAGCAGTTCTGTCATAAGAGCGACGATGTATGGCTGGGAAATTGTCTGCCCGCCACCAATCGGGAGCGGATTGTCATCATACGCTGAACGATCATAGGGAGGCGGGATAAAGAGGTGGCGGGGGATTTCCAGCATCGCGGCAAGCACGCGTTTGTCACGAATGCCCCGGGCAGCGATCTGGCGTTCCACCATGATCCGTCGTTCTTCAGCCCTGGGATGCGCTTCCATATCTTTCAGAAACCAGATTTTTCGGCTACATCGATGGATGCATCGATCTGCTGCTGTAGCGCTTCAGGGAGTCCGCTGATCTTCACATCGAGGAAACCACGGATGATGGTGGCGGTAGCCTCTTCTTCGTCAAGCCCGCGCGACATCAGGTATTCGATCTCGTCCTTGGCGATCTTGCCGACAGCGGCTTCGTGAGACAGTTCCGTGCCGACAACCGATCCCTCGATCTCCGGGATTGCATAGACAACCCCGTCCTGCAGGATCAGGCCTTTGCATTCGAGATGCCCGCGGGTCCCGGCAACCTTGCCGTTGATGTGACCCCGCGAGATGATGGTGCCGCCCTTCGTTATCGCCCGAGTGATCAGCTCAGCGCTCGCACCTGGTGCTTCGAGGACCGCCCGGGAGCCGAGATCCATATACGAACCATGAGTGGAAATGACGATGCTGCTGAACCGGGCAACGGAATTTGCACCTTTCAGGGTTGCTGTCGGGTACATCTGGACCTTCTTCACCGGCTGCATGCAGACGTAATTCGAGAGAAACACGCCGTTCTCCTCGATTACGGAGGCACTTCGTGGGTATACTTCGATGTTCTCGCTCCAGTTGTGGATCATCGTGAAGCTGATCTTGGCATTCTTTTTGACATAAATCTCCGAGATCCCGTAATGGGCCCCTCCCTTGCCGACATGTGCTCCGCTCGTGCAGCCGGAGATAATATGAAGCTCTGCACCCTCCTCAGCGATGATGATATTGTGGACATGCTGGATCTGCTCGTGCCCGAGATAGAGGCATGCCTGAATCGGGAAGAGGTTGTTCGATCCCTTGTGGGCGATGATAACATATCCCTTGGGGTCTTTCTGTGCTGCAACGTATCTGGTGATATCATCCTTCTCTTGCGACACTATCTTCCACGCATACTCCTTGATCCAGTCGTATTTTTCCATCGCTTTCTTGTACGAAAGGACCTCGATTCCCTCCTGCGAGCACTCGGACTGCACGACGTCTTGGTCTATCTGGAGGTAGCTGCCGCACCGGTTCTTCATCGAGAGGTCAATCCCCGACTGTGCGAGACGGTTCTTGTCGGCTATCGACAGGTTTGGGACTTTTACTGGTTCTGGCATTCCAAACACTCCCTGTACCCACGCTGCTTGATTTCCTTTAAGATCTCCCGGGGATTACCGTGGCACCGGATCTGCCCCTCGCACATCACATGCCCCTTGTCAGCATCGAGATAATCGAGGATATATCCCGTGTGCGTGATGACAAGACCGCATTTCTTTCGTTTTGCAAGGTGCTTATCCTTCTCGAGCAGTGCCCCGATATTGGTGCCGATGAGGGAGATGTTCTCCAGATCGACGCCGCTCTCCGGTTCGTCGAGCATGATAAAGTCCGGGTTCTGGATCATCAGCTGTAGCACCTCGCTGCGCTTAATCTCCCCACCGGAGAACCCCTTGTTGATATCGCGCTCAAGGAAACGGTCCATGTGAACGGTCTTTGCCATCTCCGGGATATTCTCCAGTTTGGTGCGGGAGATTGCAGTGAGCATCTTCCCGAGTTTCAGGCCGGAGATTGTCGGTGGGCGCTGGAAGAGCATCCCAATCCCGCGCTTCGCCCGCTCGTGAGCATGCATCATGGTCACATCCTCTCCTTTGAAGGTGATCTTCCCTTTGGTTATGGTATAGGAAGAGAAACCCATGATTGTCATTAAGAGAGTAGTTTTTCCGGATCCGTTGGGACCGAGGAGGACATGAGTCTCCCCCTCGTTAATATGCAGGTTGATATCGCGCAACACTTCCTTGTCGCCGATACTCACGTGGAGGTGTTCGATGTGCAGCATAGTACTACCGATGTATGTATGGCGACTGCGGCATTAAACGCTTTTCAACGGAACATATTCCTGTTCCGGAACGGCCCGGATTGTACCAGTAAACAGATTTCATGGTTCATGAAAGGGCGTGGGAATGACCGTAATAGCGGAATCACATCTGCACCATGAGTTTAAGATCCCGTTTGATCCAAAAAAACGCTTAATGGTCGATCCGGAACGGTTTATTAATCGCGAATGTAATAGCAACCAATAGAAAAAACAGGGATCAATTTTCCAAAAAAATCGCGCATCGATTTTTAAAATAAATTCAGGGACCGGTTTTTCCGGAAAAATCGCGGACCGTTTTTTGGAAAAAAATCGGGATCCGATTTCATATTCCGTCTGTGGATTTTATTAAGGAATGGTGTCAGGTCGTTGCCTCAATTTTAAAATTAATCAATGGTCGAATTTTTTAAAAAAAATTCAGGGATCGATTTTATAAAAAAAAAATCGCTGATCGATTTTTGTACGAAAAACGGGATCCGGTTTTGCGCCATCTTTTTGAAAATGCATTTTAATAGCGATGAGCATTTCAGGGCCCGGTGCAGTTCGGACCGCAGGAACAGGCACCCTTTTACTCATGTGCGATGATGTGTACCCGGGATTATTACAATGAAACCGGAGAAGGTCCGGGACAAAGAAGGCAAGGCAAGGATCCGGAAGGGATCCAAAGAGGCAAAACACACCTTTCGGTCCACCGAATCGCCGGCGCTTTTCCCTTTCATCAATAAGATAATCTGCGGGGATGCCCGGGCGGTCTTTAACCGTTTCCCGGATCAGAGCATCGATCTTGTTATCACTTCGCCTCCATACAATTTCGGCCATTCCTATGCGCAGGATCCGCATGACGATACCCACGAATGGAACGAGTATTTTGGGAACCTGAACACTGTATGGCGTGAATGCGTCCGGGTGCTGAAGCCGGGTGGCCGCATCGCAGTCAATGTCCAGCCTCTCTTCTCGGATTACATCCCGACGCACCACATCATCTCCCGCCAGCTGGCGGATCTCGGGCTGCTCTGGAAGGCGGAGTTTCTCTGGGAAAAGAACAATTACAATGCCAAGTACACGGCATGGGGAAGCTGGAAGTCCCCCTCGATGCCCTATATCAAATACACGTGGGAGTTCATCGAGGTATTTGCAAAGGAGACACACAGGAAAAGTGGCCGGCGCGAGGATATCGATATCACAGCGGACGAGTTCAAGGAGTGGGTCCTGGGGAAATGGTCGTTTCCCCCGGAGATCCGGATGAAGGATTATGATCATCCCGCCATGTTCCCTGAGGAGCTGCCACGCCGGCTGATGAAGCTCTTCTCCTATCGGAATGATATCGTGCTGGATCCTTTCAACGGTGCAGGGACGAGCTCTCTGGTAGCATACAGGCTTGGGCGCCGATTTATCGGGATAGATGTCTCGCGCCAGTACTGCGATACTGCCCTTGCAAGGCTGGTAGCTTCCGCAGGGAGAACAGAAAGTTCCCCGGCCTATCCCGCTCCAGAGCTTCTTATTGTTGAGGAAACCCGATAGGTGTCCCGGTTTCCCGGAATTTTTCAAGCAAGCCAGAGAGCCCGGAGAGCCGGATACTGTTAAAGGTGCTGAATAACTCCGGCAATATGTGCAATCGAATCAATAGTAAATGCGGGCTGTACCGGGGCAGTTTCAGCAGAATGCCTGCGGTACTTTCCCGTTCTCACCAGGATCCCTCTCATTCCCGCACAATTTGCCCCTCCGATATCTGTCTGGACATCGTCGCCGATCATGACAGCCTCATCCGGGCGGAGGTTCATATCCTCGAGTGCCAGTCTGAAGAACTCCTGCGAGGGTTTTCCCATGACACGTGCAGTCTTATCGCTTGCATACTCAAGAGCCCTGACAACTGGACCCGCTGACAGGGAAAGCCCGTCAGCAGCCATCCAGTACCGGTCATTTTCCAGCGCGAGCAATTCGGCCCCGTCCATCAGGAACCGGAATGCCATATTCAGGCTGTCGTAGGTGACATTATCGCCGGCATCTCCCACAACGACCCAGTCCGGTATCATCCCGGGTCCGGTTTTCTTCATGCCGGCAAAGTCCTTTTCTACATCGCCGGTTGCAAGGAGGTGATAGCCGGTTTTTCCGGCTTTTTTCATATGGGCAACTGCTGCAAGCGGAGGGGTGAAGATATGGCCTGCCGGAATATCAAAACCCATTGACGAGAGGCGGGCAGCTATGGTCTGACGGCATTTCCTCGTGGTGTTGGACACGCACCTGAAAGCGTACCCGTGATCCTTCAGGAACCCAACAGCCTCGCGCGCACCTTCGACCGGCTGGTTTCCCACGTATAAAACCCCGTCAAGATCGATGAGGATACCCCGTATCTCGTTCATGTGTTCCGGCTCCGGGACTCATTCCAGCAGGACCGCCAGTGCATGACAACCTCTTTGATCTGGATATGCTTCCCACTTACTATCTTCCCGTATGGTTTTTACTTTCACTCCGCACGGCCGGTGTTTAAACCCATTCTTTTGGTACGTTTACCCGATAATGTCTGTCATGGAAGTTCCCGGCGCCAGAATCGGATCCCTCTGGCGTCAGCGCGTGGATACCTTGCAGGAATACCAGGTTATCCGCGACGGGAACGCATTCGCAGCAGGTTTCTCGAACAGTTACGTTTGTTTATCCGAATATGACAGGGCACGACAGTATCTCAAAGAACTCGTCACTCGATATAACGGGTGCTCCCTAGATGCCGTTTTTTCCAATGGCCGGGAACTCGTAAACGATATGGGTTCCTGCTACCTGCTGGAAAGTTCCGAACCCCTGGAGAGTTCGGGTTTCAACCGGGACCGGTTCCGCTCCCAGATCTGTGATGATCTGACACTTGTTCATGGGATCGGAAGATCTACGGAAAAACGTCTGAAACTGCGGGGATACCAGACGCTGTATGATCTGATAGATCATCCAGGATACCGGTTGTATGCCAAAAGAGCTGCAGAATGCATCGGTAACGGGAAACCGGTGGATATTATGGACATGATCGGAAAGCGGCTATCGAAATCCCATCCATATGTCCTCGGAACTGCCGGTTTTCACGATCCCGGCGATTATGTGTTTCTCGATATCGAGACGCTCGGGCTTTTCTCCCGCCCGATTATCCTGTTCGGTGTCGGTATCCTTGAAAAAGAGCGGCTGGTTGTCCGGCAGTACCTGCTGCGCGATATCTCTGAAGAACCGGCCGCCCTTGCAGCAACCATGGAACACTTCTCTTCAGAACATCCCGCACTGGTCACCTTCAACGGTAAGGCATTCGACGCACCGTATATCGCCGACCGGCTGGCCTATTACGGGATAAATGCCGTAACCGGTATTCCCCATTTCGATGTTCTCCATTTCAGCCGCAGAAAGTGGAAAGATACCCTCCCCTCGCTGCGTCTCTGCGCTCTCGAAAAGGAGATCCTCGGTCTCAGCCGTGACGACGATGTGCCAGGCCAGATGGTCCCGGAATTCTACGAGGCCTATCTCAGATCCGGCAACTGCGGACCCCTTGTCCCCATCATTGAACATAACCGGCAGGATGTTGCATCGCTTGCCCGGCTCTTCTTCCGGCTCCTGGGGGATGTCTGTGGCGATAGCTGATCTGCTCCACCTTCTCTCCGTCAACCCGGTATACCGGGCCCGTGTCGTCCATACAGATATCTCCGGGCCGTCAATAGCGCGGTACGGGGAGCTCACGATACCGTTGACGGCATCACTCGCTGCATATCTCGGACAGAAAAAAATCCGGTTGTATTCCCACCAGTGCGAAGCAATCAACCATCTCCGGAACGGCAGGAACGTTATCATTACAACCCCGACTGCAAGCGGAAAGACAATGGCGTTCAACCTGCCTGTCTTTGAAAAACTGGAACAGGATCCTGCTGCACGGGCTCTCTACCTGTATCCGACAAAAGCGCTTTCCAATGACCAGCTCGCCACGCTTGAACAAATCGACAGGTTCACTGATACCGGTACCAGGCCGGCAATCTATGACGGTGATACACCCCAGTCCAGACAACTGGCCATCCGGGACAATGCACGGATTATCATCTCAAATCCTCACGAACTGCACCAGGTTCTCTCGTGGCATGCGAAATGGCGTCCGTTCTTCTCCGGTCTCCGGTATATCGTGATTGATGAAGCACACCGGTATCGCGGGGTTTTCGGATCCCATATCGCGCTCCTTATCAGGAGACTTTTACGATTATGCCGGTATTATAATTCAAAACCGCAATTCGTCCTCTCAACGGCAACCCTGGCAAATCCTCTTGAGTTTGCATCGAACCTGACCGGCCAGCCATTCCATCTTGTTTCTGAGGACGGATCCCCCCATGGCAGGAGAACCTTTGTCCTGTATAATCCATTCTATAACGGGACTGGCGAACGATCGGCTCACCAGGAAACAAAAGATCTTCTCCTGTCGTGTGTAAGGGAAGACCTGCAGTCGCTCTGCTTTACCGGTTCCCGGAAGATGGCGGAGCTGGTTACGCTCTGGGCACGCGAAGATGCAAAGCACATCTCGTGCCGTCTTGCAGATTCCATTTCAGCGTACCGGGCTGGGTACCTCCCGGAAGAACGGAGAGTTCTCGAAAAGCAGTTGAAAGACGGAACCATCAAAGGGATTGTATCCACGAATGCGCTCGAACTTGGGATAGATATCGGGACTCTGGATGCTGTGATTCTTTCAGGTTATCCCGGCACTATGATGTCGACCCGCCAGCAGGCCGGTCGTGCCGGAAGAAACGGTACCGATTCGCTTGCCATTCTCGTTGCCATGGCAAACCCGCTCGACCAGTACTTCATGAACCACCCGGACCGTTTTTTTTTACGATCTCATGAGCATGCCACAGTCGATACTCACAATCCCTACATCGTCTCCGGGCACCTTCTTTGCGCTGCAGCGGAGCTCCCGGTAAACGATGTAACCGATACCCTGTTTTTCGGGGAATCTCTCCCCCCCCTTCTTGCAGATCTTGCCATTCACGATCTCGTTCGAAAAACAGCGCGCGGGTGGGTCTATTCCGGCCGAGGACGGGCTGCGGCGGTTGTTCAGCTGGATGGGATCCCCGGGCCGACGTTCCGTATCATGCACAAAGGAAAACTCCTCGAGACCATGGACCGGGGGCAGGCGTTCCGTGAAGCCCACATGGGTGCCATCATGCTGCACCAGGGTGTGACCTACCTTGTGAACGATATGGATCTGGAAACGCATTCGATTCGCGTATCTGAAACGGATGTCGATTACTACACCCAGCCGCTCAAGGATGTTAACCTGACCGTCATCGAAAAGATGGGGGGCCGCACGGTCAATAACATGACCTGTGCGTTCGGCGAAGTTGAAGTGACGGAAACAATCACCGGTTACAAGATAAAACGCGGCGATACGATCATCGGGATCGAACCGCTCTCGCTGCCCCCGATCAGGTTCAGGACAAAAGCGTTCTGGCTCGTCCCGCCGGAACGCATCGGGCAGAAGGTCATTGCGGGAGACCTCGATCTTGCCGGAGGACTCCATGGCGCGGAGCACGCCATCATCGCGCTCATGCCCCTGCACGTGATATGTGATCGCTGGGATATCGGAGGGCTTTCATCACCGATGTTCGGTGAAACCGGCGAACCGGCCATCTTTGTCTACGATGCCTATGAGGGAGGGATCGGCCTTGCAGAAAAAGGATTCGAGATCCTGCCCGTGCTCCTCGAAAGTGCCTACGAACTGGTGCGGGACTGTTCATGCGAGAAAGGCTGCCCATCGTGTATCTACTCCCCGAAGTGCGGGAACGACAACCAGCCGCTTGACAAGGAGGCAGTCATCATCATCCTCGGAGAATTCTGCCGCGGGCATTCGTCAGCCGCCGCAACCCAGGATCCCGTCGTTTCCCCGACAGTTTCACTATAAAACGGGATTATTCCACAAGAACGGTCCGTTCCGGCTCAGGGTCCTCGTCTTCGAAGATAAACAGATCGTCTATGGTCGCGTGCAGGGCCCGTGCCACATCATGTGCCAGTTTCAGGGACGGGTTATATTTTCCCTGTTCAAGGAAAACAATCGTCTCCCGTCGAACCCCCACGACTTTTGCCAGATCTTCCTGGGTAATGCCCCTGCGGCTTCGGAATTCCCTGATTCTTGTCTGCATCTGATCTCCGGTAGCTGGTTTTTGGTATTGGATCGGTTCCGGTATATTTCTCTCTGAACACGGGCAGTACCCGGTCACTCAACATCTCCCTTTCTGAAAAGGTACGTCTGGAAAATCACCGCCGAGAGTGCAAGAACAACAACCGACAGGGCAAGTGCATTCTGGGCACTCATCCGGAATATACCGATATAATCCAGCCAGAAGAGGCCCGACATGAACAGAAGACCGGTAAGCCATGCATACGACAGCCCGTACGCGCCGATCTTTTTCGATCGCTCGTCGGATTCGGGATCGTTGCCATATCTCCGGTGGCGGGAGATTCCGGTCACCAGGAAGGCGAATCCTGCGGCCAGGAGCATGGTACTGATGATGGTATCTCCCGCTGTCAGCAGCAGGGAAACGATGCCGCTGAGGATCATCAATGCTCCGATAATGATCCGGTAGAGATTTCTTTGTTTCATTTACATCACTCCTGTTTGTTATCTATTTCTAACACTATTGGTAATTAATGTTATCTATTTCTAACGTATATGGGGAAAAACGGACTTTGCCCCGGAAAAGGGGAATTATTCTATAAGTATGGAACGAACCGAAAGGAAAACCGGGCCCCTGACATCGACTTTCTTTTTATTATCCGTGATGAACCGCATCGCGTATTCATCGATCCTGAGATTAATGTCGCTTGGGAGTTTTGCCATCTTGACCTGAACGTCTGTTCCTTTGCCGCAACGTGCGGCCTTCTCGATCTGTGCTGCAGCCAGAGCCGATACCGCGGACAGGTAGGTGATACCTGTCGTTACCCCCTCTGTCCGTACCTGTTTCCACTTCTCGGCATCCGGCACGCCGAGGACCGATCCCTGATGGACAAAGATCTCATTGGCGCAGGCAGGGCCGCAGAGTTTTGCATTTGATTCCGTTTCCTCTACCACAACCTTCATCCCGGTCCCGTACAGGGATCCCTCCCACGCATCAAAGGAGCAGGGGCCCTGAGCCATCCCGTTTGCTGATGCAACCTGCGCAATCATACGGGCAAGGATCTTTCCTTCTGCGGAGGTCGGTTCCTCGCGCAAGTGCACTGCACGGGCAATTTCCCGGTCGCCGAGTGCTCGTGGGAAGAACTGGGGATAGCAGAGCTGCCGGATATCGTTTCCGCCATATGCGATCATGGCCAGCCGTTCAACACCAAGGCCGAGATTCATGACCGGGACGCCGATCCCGTATTCGGCAAGTGCCGAGGGAGAATACATCCCGAATGTTGCCACCTCGACCCAGTCATGGACCGGGTGACGCGCATAGACTTCCGTCTGGGAATCCGGCATGTAATACTTGGAGCGCTTCTCATCTGGCTGAAAGCGGAAATCTGTATACCCGAATGCGGAGAGGAGTGCTTCGCTGACCGCTTTACCGTCCTCGATAGTGATATCATCGCCGGCAACAACGCACGATGCGGAGTGGTAGGTCATGAGCCGGGTCGGCCCCTCGGCCTGCTCGCGCCGGAAACAACGGTCGACCGAGAAAAGACGGAGCGGCAGGGGGCTCTTGTCCCAGATGGATCCGAGTGTCAGGAACCAGCCGCTTGTCATGTGACTCCTGAGCGTAGAGCGGGAGGATTCGGGAGCAAGGTTCCGGAATTCCGGAAAAACCGAGTCGAGAATGTGAACAACAACCCCGTCATCAACGCTGAGAACTTTTGCCATCTCAATGGTGAGCTCATCCCCGTCTATCTCTGATTTTTTGTACGCATGAAGTGTCTCACGGAGGCGTTCTTCAGTCTCGGGAGTCATAGGTCTGTAAGATCCGCCGGAAGTACTTATTGTTCCGGTAGATCCGTCATGCGCGAGAGGACTCCGGTGACTTCTGATGATGTCGTTGATCTCGTCAAGGCGGTCACGTGCGATTCCGACATTCGGGCGGGGGAGGCCCCCGAGATAGAAGACACGGTCGAGCACAGCCATCGCTTCGGGGCCGAACTGTCGGTAGATATCCTTCTCATCAATGATAACCGGGACTTCAGCCTCGTCAAAACCCATGGCTAGATAGGTATCTCGGAGACGGTGAATTGTTGCAAAGACCGGGTGGGGCTGTGCCCTCTTGTAGACTCGGCAAGGATAACTCTCTGCCTGTGAGGAAGGAGTCAGGATCGAAGGGCCCTCATGCCATGCCCCTTCGAAGTTCTCATGCGATCTCTTTTTCCAGTCTTCTGGATTAAATCTCATGTCATACGCTCCATCACAACGACTCTGCTCAGCCTGTTCTCATCTCTGATCCGGTACTCGCACGCCCTGGCGATCTTCTCCGCAAACGACCGCACCTCCGCGTGCTCCGGCATGTTCTCCCTTGCCAACCGGTTTCTACTGTATCCCAGATACATGTATCCCTTAATTTCCACAAAAGTTGCCCCGGCATCCTGCAGGATCGAGGCATATTTTTCCGGAGAGAAATCGTTAAGCCCCTTTACCAGCGTCACTCTGACAGCTGACCTCCTAGACCGGAGCTGACGGAGACTTTCCTGCACGTCATCCCACGTATCACTCAGAGGTCTGCAGACTGCCCTGTAAGTCTCCCGATCCGGCGCATCGAGGGATACGTACACCTGGAAGGGATTGCATTTTTTAAGCATTCCGGGATTGGTTCCGTTGCTGACAAGGAATGTTGTATATCCCTGTGTGTTGAAGAGGCTGATGAGTTCCGGAAGGCGGGAATACAGCGTTGGTTCTCCGGAGAGCGAGATCGCTATATGTTTCGGATCAAGTGCTTCCTGCCAGCGGTCTTCAGTTACCGTATTATCGAGCACTGCATTATAACCGGCAAGCGCTTTCTTCTGGAGCCGGGGGATCCCTGCAAGGATTGTGTCCGGAGGGCACTCTTCCTCCTCTGCAGGTTCGTGCTCAAAGGATCTCCAGCAGAAGAGGCAGCGCTGGTTGCAGCGGAGGGTCGGAGTCATCTGGACACAGCGGTGGCTCGCGATGCCGTAAAACTGGTGTTTGTAGCACATGTCACCCCCCTGCAGGGCGCGCTTGCACCACATGCAGGGTTTGAGTGCTGCCGTAGAAGTCTTTGAAAAAAACTGGTATCCCTGCTTCTGCAGGGGCTCACATGGTTTCGATGGCATCGATTCCCAGGGTCTGCAGAGATTCTTTCAGGGTGTTCTGTACTGCTTTAACGAGGGTAAGACGGCGATCGCGGACATTTCCTTCACTTTTCAGCACCGGCTCAAAGTGATAGAACGTGTTGAAGGTATCGGCAAGCTCGCGGGCATAGATGGCCAGGATATGCGGACGGAGCTCGGCAACAACCTGTTCGATCACTTCCGGGAACCGGGCGATCTTCTTTGCAACTGCGATCTCCTGTTCAGTCTCGAGATCGAAACATTCAGTGAATGATCCTGCTTTACCGAGGATGCTGCATGCCCGGGCATGCGCGTACTGGATATAAGGGCCGCTTTGCCGCTCGAAATCAAGGGCCTCCTTCCAGTCGAAGACCGTGCTCTTCTCCGGGGAGACCTTCACAATGTCGTAACGGATGGCTGCAAGACCCACCGAACGGGCGATGGTTTTCCGTGTTTCCTCACCCAGCTCCGGTCTCCGTGCAGTCACTTCATCGAATGCCCGCTTGAGGATTTCGGTGATGAGGTCATCAGCAGACACGAACTTACCGGCGCGGGTGCTCATCGAACCCTCCGGCAGAGAAACGAACTCGAAATAGACGATCTCGGGAGCCTTCTCCCCGATCAGTTTCATGGTGCACTGGAGCTGGGCGCCAATGAGCTTGTGATCGGCACCGAGGACATCAATGATGCGATCGAAGTTTGCCCCTTTCCACGCATGGTACGCGAGGTCACGGGCAGCATACACCGATGTGCCGTCACTCCTGCGGATAACATACTTGTTCACGAACCCGAACTCCGACAGGTCAAGAGCAAGTGTCTCCTCCTCCCGGGCCTGCGGCATCCGCTTCAGCTTGTTGATAATCCGCTCCGTATTCCCGTTCCGTATGAAATCGCTTTCCCAGACAAACCGGTCGTGTCTAACGTTCAGATCCTTCAGAGTAACAGCGAATCCGTCGAGACAGCGGGAGACTTCTTTCCTGAACTTTTTGACGGTTGCAGGATCGCCGTTCTCCACGAGTTGCATAAGGGTATTGACCTGCTGGGTGATCCCCTCGTCTTTCTCAATTGCACGGTTCGCAGCGATATAGATGCGGGCGATATGGGCATCCTCCTTCTCGCCATCCTTCTTGGTGGAATCGAGGTTATCGAATCCCCAGGCAACGATGGCAATCTGCCGGCCCATATCGTTGACATAGTACTGGACCTCAAGCGGATAGCCGGCTTTTCGGAAAGCGCGCGCAAGTGTATCGCCAATGATTGAGTTCCGGATATGACCGACATGCAGTGGGCCGTTCGGGTTCGCGCTGGTGTGTTCGAGAACAACCCTGATCTGTTTTTTCTGCAGGTTCCCGTACCCGGGTTTTATTGCCGCCCGCAGGGCGTTACTGACATACGAACTCCCGAATGTGAAGTTGATATACGGGCCTTTTGTCTCTATGGTAATCCCGGCAAGATCCGGCTGTCTCTTCAGAACCGCGACAATTTCCTGTGCGATCTTTACCGGTGCCTGCTTTCTCTGTTTGGCAAGAGCAAATGCAACAGTCGAAGCAAGATCCGCATGATCCCCGCCATTCACGAGGAGGGCATCTGTGGCACCGGTGCTGGTTCTGATTGCGTTCTCAATAGTAGAATACATGTCATGTACCATCAGTATCCCGTCCTGTAGCGGAGAATCGCTGCAATCCCGCCGAAAGCTGAAAAGAGGATAGAGCCCTCCTCAAAATCGTCGGAGATGAGTTCCACTTTCGAGCTGCTCATGTCTGCAAGTTTCGTGAGTTCGTCAACGATATCGATCTCTTGTTCGAGAATTACCGGCGCCGTGCATTTCGGACAGTTCCCGAGCGGTATGTCCGCCACAGTCTTTCCCGCCTCGATGCTAATGGTCTTTTCAGCGGTATAATCGCAGCTCTGGCATTTGATCTTCAGTCGGGATTTGCGGAGTTTGGTGGAGAGGAGGAGGATATCCACGGCCCCGATTTCGAGGTTATGCCGGATGCTCTCCTCCCCGTATGCGGCCAGTCCGCCATCCTTGACCAGTTCTTTTAAGAACCGATCCATGAAGGCCTTCTCCTTGATAACGGTCATTCCCTTGAGGGCATCCTTGGCCGAGTCAACCAATTCTGCGAGCCCGTCCTCATTGGTGTATGCGACATCGAATAGCCCGACGATCCTTTTCTGGACCTCGTGGTGGAGGTAGTTCCCCTTTTCGAACTCCTCTTTTGTCGGGCTTGGTCCCCCTATCAGGAGTCCCTTGAACCGCCCGAAAAAGTCTTTCTCGGCAAGAAAGATCGCACTCGCCCGCTCGCCAATCTTGGTATAAAATTCATCGATTGCAATCTCGCGAAGGCGCCCGAACCGTGCTGCCGACTGGCCCCCTTTCCTCATCTTACCGGGAACCGTTGAATTCGCACCCCCTATCGGCTCGATCCGGTTCCCTCGTAAGAATCCCCAGTATGCTTCACGCTTATCAAGAACCAGCAGGCCGTATACGTACTTCTCCTCAAGCATCTGGAGGAGCGGTTCAAGCTCGAAGTTCGAGCTACAGCGGTACATGTAGAGGTTCAGGGATTCCGGAGGCTCGATGATTGTGCATTGGAGATCCGTGCGGTCACCGTACGTTTTCACCGTACCACAGAAAACCGCGAGACCCTTTTCCGGCGGGCGCTTGTAGTACTTGAGCCGCGAGAGGATGGATGAGATAGCACTCTGGACATTGGTCTTGGTCTGCTTGCTCTTTATGTTTGCACACTGGCCGTACTCGTCCTTTAGCTGGTTGGTTACGTCAAAGATCTGTTTGTCGGGAGGTATGTAGAGTGTGATAAGCTCGGTACCATCTCCCTGCTGGGACTGGAGTTTCTCCAGGACTTTTTTGAACTCGTAGCGCTTGCGCGCCTCGTCCATCTCCACCTCTTCTGCCATTGCCGGACTCAAACCTCTCTTTAAAGCTATTACCTATACGCCCGCGGGTGCCATAAAATTACGCCCGTTGGGTAATAATCAGAGTGTCCACTTCAGGATTGATCCCATGATCTCCTGAAAACTCCGTGAAATTTTTTGGTGCTCCAGCTTTCCCAAAGAGTTGTTCTCCGCTTGCGAATGGGATAATGGGGTCCGTTGCATTGTGGTACATCAAGACAGGCCGAGGAGAAATCTTCCCGATATATGTACCTGGCTCGATCGATGCTGCAAACCGGATTGGATCGCCGCTCACACCCTGTTCATTAAGCGAATCAAGGAGCCCCCAATCAGATGTCGATATCCCGATATACCCGGCGAATTCCGGATCGATGCCTGCTGCCACAGCTGCATAACGGCCACCGTTACTCGAACCGGTGGCATAGACAGGGGTGTTATACTTTTCTGCCAGCAGTTTCTTGGCCGATACAAGATCGCAGATACTCAGGTAATACTGGGGCATCTCCCCCTTCCCGAACTTCGAAAAGTCCTGCTGTATCAGTTGCTGGCCGAACGGAAGCCCGGGTGTTTCTCCGCCGTTGCCTCTTGTATCGATAAAGAAGAACGCGAATCCGGCCGATGCATACCTGACCATCCTCTCCTCATGGCCGGCAAGTCTCTCACCTGCGCCCGGCGCATACACAAATGCCGCTTTCGGAACTGTCGGTGTTGCAAGATATCCCGTTACATTACCGCTTTCGGTATGGAATACAACCCGGGATTTCGTATATGTCTCGTTCGAGAAGAGTACCACCTCATTCATGGTCTCCGGGGCGCAGCTGAGGGAGAGAACTCCATTGGAACCCACCGAATATGTGGATTTGGCTGGTGTGCTGTTGCCGATGCATCCAGCGCCTGCAAGGCAGGTGATAAGGAAGAAAGCAATCACGAAAGCAGATCTCATCGGGAAACCCCGAGGCAGCGGCAGATGAGGCAGATGGTCTTCGCATCCGTAATGGTACCGTCCCGGATCATGTGAGGCAGGTCCCTGATAGCCAGATCCACCACCTCGATAATCTCGTCCTCGTCCTTGCCATATTCTTCTGAAGGCATGAGTCCGTGCGCTTCATACAGGTAGATCCTTTCATCGGTATAACCGGGCGTTGTGATGATATACCCGCGGGATTCGATGGTTCGAGCAGCAAAACCGGTCTCCTCGATTAATTCCCTCGCGGCTGCTGCCAGCGGATCCTCGTCCTTTTCCAGTGCTCCGGCAGGTGCTTCAAGGATGTAATCATCAATAGCATAGCGGTACTGCCGGATAAGTTTGCACCGCTCCTGTTCAACGGGCAGGACCGCCACTGCGTTACTCGGGTGGACAATCACCTTGTCACGTTCCAGCCCGTTTGGCAGCAGCACCCGGCGCTGCTCGATCCAGAGTCTTCTTCCGCGGAATATCTCCATTTATCCCTCGTATTCTATGGGGTCTTTCATGCCTAATGCGGCAAACGCTTCCTGCCGGAAATGGCATGATCCGCAGGTTCCGCAGGCCTTTCTTTCGTTCCGGTAACAGGACCATGTATGCTCGTAGGGAACCCCCAGTTTTATCCCCCCCCGCAGGATGTCCGTCTTTGTCATATGGACGAACGGGGTCTTGAGGGTGATATGGGTGGTATCCTTTGTACCCAGATCAATAACACGCTGGAATGCCTCGATGAACTGCGGCCGGCAGTCGGGATATCCGCTGTAATCAAGTGACTGGACACCGATATAGATTGCCTCAGCCCCCTTCGCCTCGGCAAAGCTGGTGGCAATGGAGAGAAGGTTGGCATTTCTGAATGGGACATAGGTGTTGGGCATATGTGCCCGTGCCGGGTCAAATTCTTCAACTGCGATCTGCCTGTCGGTGAGGCTGCTCGAACCGAACTTGGAGAAGTATCCGACATCAACTTCAATGAATTCCTTAACCTGAAGGAGAGCAGCAATCATTTTTGCACAGGCCAGTTCCTTTCCCTGGGTTCTCTGGCCGTAGTTCAGGTGCAGGGCGCAGATATCATACCCTTCGCTTCTTGCCAGATAAGCGAGCGTGGACGAGTCCATGCCGCCAGAGAGCAGACAGACAGCTTTCATCATTTGACTCCGATAATCCTGTGGAGCTGGACCTGCATCCGGACCGGCAGGTTGTTTGTGAGGATGAAATTCGAGATGGTCCGGTATTCAGTCCCAGAGACTGGTGACAGAAATATTTCGCAGGGGATTGTATACGCCCGGATAACCTTCTGCGCGTACAGGCAGTCGGTTTCATCTTTGACAACAAACTTGACACTGTCCTCCGGACGGAGTTTTTCCAAAAGGGAGAGGTCACTCTGCTCACCGGACGACGGGCATTTCACGTCCATGCAGATGGATGCAAAGGGCTGGAACCGGGAAAAGTTAATCGTTCCGTTCGTCTCTATATCGATTATCGTCCCGCGTTTATGGAGTGAACCCAGGAGGTGTTCGAGTTCCTCTCCCTGCAGAAGCGGTTCACCCCCGGTTACGCAGACATACGGGGGATTGATCCGCCAGACATGCTCGAGGATCGAATCGAGTGACATCGCCATCCCGCCGCTCCGGGATTCAGGTGTGTCGCACCAATGACATTTCAGATTACACCCGGCCAGGCGGATGAAGAGGCAGGGTTTCCCCTGGTTCTTCCCCTCCCCCTGCAGGCTCCGGAAAATTTCTGCGATCTTCATTCGATAAGCTCGGCAAAGGCAGTCGGGGATTCCCAGACCCGGATCTTCGGGACGGTTGCTTGTATCCCATGTTCCCGGCAGAAGGTATAGAGATCGTCCCGAATACGCGCTGCCATCAGTTCGCTTGTCGGGTCGCCCGGTGTTGTGATGACCTCGTGGAACTCCCGGATGCGCGGAACCATGGGATCTTCCTCATTGAGGATGATCTGGTGGTCGTACTTGTCAACGACCTTTTTTATCATGCTGTAATCAATGAGGATCTGCGTTTTTTTATCCGGCTCACCCTCCATCCAGATCTCGACCTTCCAGCGGTGCCCGTGGAGGTTCGCGCACTTGCCCTCATAATGGAGGAGGCGGTGACTGGTGTCGATTTGTATTTCCTTGTAGATCCCCACTTTCATTGCCCAATAATTGGGCTGAGGAGGATATAATGTTATTATGAGTGAGGATCAATAGTATAAGACAGGCAGGTGGGAGGCCACAATTTATAAATCGATTACCCGCGTTAGTACATATCCCAGTGTGGGTTATCGATAACCACAAAAACAACGTAAATGAGGCTCTTTAATGGGACAGGGTAAATTTGCAGCCAGAAAACTGGTTCGGGACTCAAATAAGTTCCGGTGGGCAGACAAGAACTATGCCCGCCGCGAGCTCAATCTCGATGTCAAGTCGGACCCCCTCGAGGGTGCCCCGCAGGCGAGAGGTATCGTACTGGAGAAGATTGGTGTTGAGGCAAAACAGCCGAACTCCGCCATCCGGAAATGTGTGCGTGTCCAGCTGATCAAGAACGGCCGGCAGGTCAGCGCATTCGCAGTCGGTGACGGTGCAATCAACTTCATCGATGAACACGACGAAGTCGAAATCGAGGGTATCGGTGGCCGTCTCGGCCGGTCAATGGGAGATATCCCGGGTGTCCGGTATGTCGTCACCAAGGTGAACAACGTCTGCCTCCACGAAATGGTCATCGGCAGGAAGGAGAAGCCGCGCAGGTGATCATGATGACAGAAGCAGAAGCAAAGACTGCAGCGGCAGGCCAGAAACTGCTGTTCAACAAGTGGGATGTTGCAGATGTGAAAGTCAACGACCCAAGCCTTGTTCGTTACGTAACCCTCTCCGCCCAGATCATTCCCCACACCTGCGGCAAGTTCTCCCGCCAGGAATTCGGAAAGAGCAACATGATGATTGTCGAGCGGCTCATCAACCGCCTCATGCAGACCGAGAATAACACCGGCAAAAAGCAGCTGGCAATACGCATCGTGCGGGATGCATTTGAGATCATCAACAAGAAGACAAAACGCAACCCGGTTGAGGTTCTGGTAGAAGCAATCGCCAACTCCGGCCCCCGCGAAGAGACAGTCCGCCTGAAATACGGTGGTATCAACGTCCCGAAATCGGTCGATACCGCGCCGATGCGCCGCGTCGACACAGCAATCCATTTCATTGCTGAGGCTACCCTGAAGGGTTCCAGCAGTGGCAAGAAGAGTGCAAGTGCGGTTCTTGCCGATGAACTCATCGCCGCGTCCAAGGGCGACGTCAAGTGTTACTCGGTAGGTAAAAAGGAAGAACGCGAGCGGATCGCGAAGTCCGCCCGGTAATCGTATCTTTTTTGAGGTCATTTTTATGGTCCGCGGCAAAAAATCAGTTGAGCGCGTAACTGAGCTCATGAAGGATCCGAAGCACATTCGGAACATCGGTATCGTGGCACACATCGACCACGGCAAGACGACACTCTCTGACAATCTGCTTTCCGGTGCAGGTATCATCTCCGAGGAACTCGCAGGAAAGCAGCTCTTCATGGACTCGGATCCGGAAGAGCAGGCGCGTGGTATCACCATCGATGCATCCAACGTCTCAATGGTCCACGAGTATGAAGGTCAGGACTATCTCGTTAACATGATCGATACACCAGGTCACGTTGACTTTGGTGGCGATGTCACCCGTGCCATGCGTGCGGTGGACGGCGCAGTCGTTCTCGTGGATGCGGTTGAGGGCACGATGCCCCAGACCGAGACCGTGCTCCGGCAGGCGCTCAAAGAGGGTGTCCGCCCAATCCTGTTCATCAACAAGGTCGACCGGCTCGTCAACGAGCTCAAGGTCGACGAGATGGAGATGCAGATCCGGCTCGGCAAGGTTATCGACAAGGTCAATAAACTTGTCAAAGGCATGAACGAAGAAGCCTACAACAATGGCTGGAAGCTTGACGCTGCACAGGGCACGGTCGCTTTCGGGTCAGCGCTCTACAACTGGGCAGTTTCGGTCCCGTTCATGAAAAAGAGCGGCATTTCGTTCAAGGTCGTGTACGAGAAGTGTCGGGCAGGCGATATGAAGTATCTCGCCAAAAACAGCCCCCTCTCTGATGTTCTCCTTGATATCGTGGTCAACAAACTGCCGAACCCGCTTGAGGCACAGCCCCGGCGGGTCAATGTCATCTGGCACGGCGATAAGGAGACCAAGGAAGGCAAGGCAATGCTCTCCTGCGATGCGAAAGGCCCGGTCGCCATGATGGTCACCGACATTTCCTTCGATCCCCACGCGGGCGAGGTCGCCACCGGGCGCCTCTTCTCCGGCAGCCTCAAGCGGGGCGACGTGCTCTACGTCATGGGCACTGCGAAGAAGGAGAACCGGCTCCAGCAGGTCGGTATCTTCATGGGTCCAAAGAGGGTTGAAGTAGAGGAAATCGTCGCGGGTAACATCGCGGCAGTCACCGGCCTCAAGGATGCCATCGTAGGATCGACGGTAAGCTCTCTCCTTGAGATCACGCCGTTCGAGTCGCTCAAGCACTATTCCGAGCCGGTTATGACCGTTGCCGTTGAGGCAAAGAACATGAAAGACCTGCCAAAGCTCGTTGAAGTTCTCCGGCAGGTTGCAAAGGAAGATCCCACTCTTGCCATTTCCATCAATGAAGAGACCGGCGAGCACCTCATCGCAGGCATGGGAGAACTCCACCTCGAGATCATCACCGGCCGTATCAAGCGTGACAAGGGTGTCGAGATTGTCACTTCCCCGCCGATCGTGGTGTACCGCGAGACCGTCACTGGCAAGGTTGAGAATGTCGAGGGCAAATCCCCGAACCGGCACAACCGGTTCTACTTCACGCTCTCACCTCTGCCTGATGAGATAGTCGATCTCATAAAGGCCGGCGAGGTCTCGATGAACCAGCAGAACCTTGAGCGCCGTGACGTACTGATCAAGGCCGGCATGGACAAGGACGAGGCAAAGAGCGTCAAGGACATCAAGGGCACCAACATGCTCATCGATGCCACCAAGGGTATCCAGTACCTCAACGAGACGATGGAACTGATCATCGAGGGCATCCATGAAGCCCTCGCCGGTGGCCCGCTCGCGGACGAGCCGGTCCAGAACCTCAAGATGGTCTTAACCGATGTCAAACTCCACGAGGACGCAATCCACCGCGGCCCCGCGCAGGTCATCCCTGCGGTTCGCGGCGCGATCAAGGGCGGGATGCTCATCGCCGGGGACTCGCTCCTTGAGCCGGTCCAGAAGATCCAGATCACCGTTCCGATGGAACAGATGGGGGCCGCCACCTCCCAGATCCAGGGTCGCCGCGGTCAGGTCTTCGATATGCAGAGTGAGGGCGATACCATCGCGGTTACAGGTAAGGCCCCCGTTGCCGAGCTCTTCGGATTCGCGGGGGACATACGGTCCGCAACCGAAGGCCGGGCAATGTGGAACACTGAGTTCGCCGGGTTTGAACTCGTTCCCAATAACATGGTCAAGGAAGTCGTCATCGGCATCCGCAAGCGCAAGGGCCTCAAGGACCAAATGCCCCAGCCCAACGATTACCTCTCATAATTTTTTCATTCCCGTCCTGTTTTTCTTTGTTTCCTGATCCCAACCAGCCTATCCCGACCGAAACGGTAAACAATCTTTCCGTACCAACTAATGCTGATGGCAGAAGAGAAAAAACTGAAAATTGTTGTTTTTGGTGCCTTCGGGGCAGGAAAAACCACGCTGATCAAGACCATCGATCCCCAGTCAAAGCATATCGAGGCAAATTGTGCCGGTGGGACAACGACTGTTGCGCTGGACTTCGGACGGATCGAAAGAGACTCGTGTCACATCCATATTTTTGGTACCCCCGGCCAAGAACGGTTCGAGTTTGCCCGCGAGATTATCGCAAACGGGATGGATGGTGCGATTCTCCTTATCGATGCCACCTGCCAGTTCGATGATTTCACCCGTCATCTTTCAGACACCCTGCAGGAAGCAAAAGTCCCGTTCATCGTTTTCCTGAATAAATACGACACGGTCGGGGCAGATCCGGAGATATTCAGCGGGAAATTCGGATCCGCAGAAACCCGGAAGGTATCAGCAAAAGACCGGCGGCAGAGTATGGATGCAATCCTCCAGTTTGCCGGTACACTGACACCGCAGGCGCACAACGGGCATCATCAAGCCCCTGTATAAACGATAACATCACACTCTCATTTCTTGTGAGCCAGATTTTTCCTGCATCCTCCCGATTCTTCATACTGTTTTTCCCTTGACAGAACAGTGCTAATGGAATTGACGGATTGCAGTAAAAAATTTTTCCCCCTTTCCCACGCTTGAAAAATTTTTAAGCGCGATCCGGTCGATCAAGTAAAGTGCACAAGCCGCAAGATGTGAAAAATTGTCGGTTGTGCATCCATATTGTCGGATAAAGATCCGATAATCGCTTTATTTACTGACAACCGTTTTTCACGATTGAAAATTTCCAGTCGAAATTGCCGGATCGTTCCTGTTCCCTATTGGATAAAATTCAGGAAACAGGAACTGACCTGTTCTAATAACGCACCTTACATCAACGGATCAATGCACCACAATCTGTCAGATTATGGTCGCGGTATTATTCATGCTGCGGGATGTACCATTTTGCGAGATAATAGAAGCCGCCGAGAATCATAACAGCACTCACGAGTGCGATAATATATGCGCCGGTTTCCATACCACAGGTCTGTTTCCCCGCGGTCTCTGCAGCAAGCCGGGTACATCTCGTCGGGAAATCTATCATCAGGAACCAGATGATATAGCAGTTTGCGAGGATCTCACAGATCACACAGAGGGTAGGGATTGTCATTGACTGGAGACCAAAGTCTCTCTGGGGATCCGGTGCGCGATGTTTCATGAATAGTACATTACCCTTCTCGGATAAAAAAAGTGAGCTGGATATTTTTTATAAGTATATCGTTAAACCATCTCGGCTTTGATAATTACAACCTCATTTACCGGGCGGTCGGTGGGGCCTGTCTTTGTTTTGGCTATCCTGTCAACAACATCCATCCCTCCAACAACCCTCCCGAAGACCGGGTGTTTTCCATCAAGGAAGTTGTTGTTGATAAGGTTGATAAAAAACTGCGAACCGCCGGTATTCGGACCCGCGTTTGCCATGGAGATCGTCCCGCGGTCGTTCCGGTTATTTGCGGAAAATTCATCCTTGATTACATACCCGGGTCCGCCGCGGCCTGTACCGGTTGGATCTCCACCCTGGATCATGAACCCGTCAATGACCCGGTGGAAGATCACACCGTTATAATACCCTTTCTTCACCAGCGTCTCGAAGTTACCAGCTGTTATCGGCATGTCCGGAGCAAGAGCGATCAGGATTATGCCCATGGTCGTCTCAAGTTTTACGTTTTTTCCAGCATCTGTCATGATATTCCTCAATAGTATAGGGGGTCCGAATTCATGTGTCTTGTGAATGCGGATGAAAAAATGAAAGGAAAGGAATTTCAGACCATCGCGGCACGGATAATGGTGACATTCTGGAGCGGGCGATTACCGCCAGAATTGCCATTGGTCGGAACCTTGCCGATTGTATCAACGACATCCATGCCTTCGACGACTTTACCAAAGACCGGGTGTTTCCTGTCAAGGTAATTATTATTGACAAGGTTGATGAAAAACTGGGAGCCACCGGTATTGGGACCAGCATTCGCCATGGAGATTGTACCCCGATCGTTCCGGTTGCCTGGTGTAAACTCATCCTTGATAACGTACCCGGGTCCGCCACGTCCGGTACCGGTGGGATCGCCACTCTGGATCATGAATCCGTCCATGACGCGGTGGAAGATTACACCATTATAGAAGCCCTTACTGACAAGGGATTTGAAATTCCCCGCCGTAACCGGCATGTCCGGGTCGAGTGCGATCGTAATGTTCCCTTTCGTTGTTTCCAGATTGACTTTCTCCCAGGATTCCATCGGGACTGCTTTTGGTATCAGGCTCTGGCCGGCAGGTTCGCCGGGGGGAACAGGTGTTAAGGTACTGGTTGTTGATTCTGACTTGATAACATTTCCCTGCTGCTGGGTGCATCCTGCCACGAGCAGGATCAGTGCAATAAGGACCCCGCCCAGTACAAATAACCGTAGAGATGACATCGGAATTCCGGTTTGCCGGAAAAGAAAATAGAGATTGCGGGGCGGTCATTTCAGAATCGCCAGCAGAGTTAGTTTTCACTCATGCTTTTTTATACCATATACCAGAAGCACTCCGAGGGTGATCAGAATTGAAAGAATTCCTGTGACGAGGATGAGACCGCCTTTTGATGTGGCCGCATTATAGTCACTGGCGGACATATCAATCGCAAGTACGGCACAGGTATTGCCGGTTGAACTATCGGTTGCATCGTCAATGGGTGCATATGCTGACATAAACGAACCGTATTTGGTTGTGTAAGGCTCTTTTGAAGCTGTCGGGGCTGAGAGGGCGGAAAAGATCTCGATTGTGTCCGGGCTTGTTGAAACCTCCCCGATCCGTGCAGAACCGGCAGGATCGTCCAGCATCAGGTCATCGACCAGGAACGTCGCAGTCTGATCCGGGTTAACCTTAAGGATATAGGCATTGATGATGGAATCATCGAGACTACGCATGGTATTAAGTTTTTTAACGACAGCGATGTACTGATGTGAGTTCTCGTCACCCGGTTGTAAACCGGCGATGTCGCTTGCATTGATCTGCGTGGCCATAACGGCTGCAGTGGATTTCATACCGTCCCGGACGGAATCTTTCAGGGCATTGTTTGAGCTGGTATACGCAAAAACGGTAAGCACGCTGATAATAACAACGATGAGGATCGCGCTCAACCAGAGTTTTGTTGTTGCGGAATAAGTTTCTGACATTTCAGGATCTCCTCCTTAACGATATACCGATACCCAGTATCACGGTTACTCCCATTACGAGGAATGTTGTCGAAGGAGCGGATTCAGGTGTAGGCGTGGGTGCAGCCTGCATGGCGACAGCGAGCGGTGTCGTCTGGCCTGCGTTGACCTGTGCAGTCGTGGAATAATCGACATATCCGGTATACTTCAGCAACACCTGGTGCCGGCCGGTTGTGATGTCGTTCAGCGTTGACGGGGTATACCCCCTGAACAGGTTATCGACAAGGATTTCCGCTCCCGTTGGTGTTGATACAATATTCAGTCCGCCGGTCACGGGTGCGGGTGCCGGCGTATCCCCCGATGGAGTGAGGGTTACACTGACAGGGGTAATGGTGTTGGGGAGGATATAGACGGTATTGATCCAGTCGTTGTATCCGGTCGCGGTGACCTTAAAGATATGGTTTCCGCTGGTAATTCCGGTAAGTGTCAGTGTTCCGGAGGATGGTACCATACCCCGGGAGTTGCTGTCGATCCAGACAGAAGCCCCGGGCATGGCAGAAATGGCAACAGTACCATACGCAGCAGGATCCAGCACAGCATTCAGTTTTTGGTTGGTATTGGCGGTGACATGTATCGATGTCGTGTAATCATTGTAACCCGCAAAGCTGAGCCGGAACTTATGGTTGCCGGGATACAGGGTAATCGTTTGCGGGGCTTTTCCCAGGTAATTATCATCCACATAAATGAGCGCCGCATTCGGTGTCGATGTTACAGCGACAGTTCCTGTACTGCGCGGTGCCGGTGGGGATGGCTGGAGGTTCGGGTAATAGGTGGCTGTCTGACCGGTATAGACATTGATCAACCGGGTATCCGGCGTGTAACCTGACAGGGAAGCCTTCATCGAGTAGGTCCCTGGCGGGAGGTTCGGGAGGGTAATCGGGGAATATCCCTGCAGGGCACCATTCAGGTAGATTGCCGCCCCGGCGGGGTTCGACTGGGCGTATATTGCCCCGTTCTGGACAGGTGGGATGGTGGTCTGTGTCGATACCGGGTTGAGTGTTGCATAAACGGCGACATGCTCATTATCTGCCGGCATGCGGGGAAGTCCGCCCGACCACGTGACGTATCCGGTTTTGGATACAGTCACAGTATGAACAATTCCTGTGGGACTGACACCAACGGTACAGACGCCCTGCGCGATGGTACACCGGAAATTCCCGTCAAAACTGACCGAGGCTCCGTCTACATTACAGTAGGTGTCGATATACCCTTTCCCGCCACCAGGAACAATATTGGTGACGGTGATTGTCACAGTAGGTTCGTCGGTCGGAGGAGCGGTTACCGTGGGAAACTGTGTGGGAGGAACGATTGTCGGTTCAGGGGTTGGAACCGTCATGGTGATTGTCGGCGGCTCATTGGTAGGTTCCGGTGTTGGCGGATCAGTGATCGGTTCCTGTGTTGGTGAATCCGTAATTGGCTCAGTTACCGGATTGATCGGTTCATCCACCTCTACTGCTGCCAGGACTACCGTCGCAAAAATGAGGGCAAGTACCAGGAGAGCGATCGTTATGCCATTGAATCTTTTCATGTATTTCCTTCCTCTATAGTAGGATAAAGAAAATTCACGTATTTATAGCATAGTCTGCGTTTCTATCGGAGATTCTTCACAACCCGAGTAAGACGGTGCAATCCTTCGCTGATCTGTTCCTCCGTAGGCGATGAGAAGTTCATACGGATGGTATCGTTGCCTCCGCCATCAACATAGAATGGCTGGCCTGGCAAAACAGCAACGTGTTCCCTGATCCCTTCATTAAAGACCCTGCGGGATGAGATGCCGGGTGGCAGTCCTGCCATCAGGAACATACCTCCCTCCGGGTGCGTGTGAGTCAGGTCAGGAAGGAGATCATCAAGGAGGTCGCACATCAACCGGCATTTTCTCTGGTACACGGATGTTATGGTGCGGAGACGGGTGTCGATGTCGCAGGTTGTCAGATAACGGTGGAGGATCTTCTGGCAGAAGAAATTGGAATGGAGATCGGCTGCCTGCTTGGCGATGTTGAATTGTTGTATGATATCACGCGGGGCAAGAATCCAGCCGATACGCATTCCCGGCGCGATAATCTTGGAAAAGGAACCGGAGATGACCGTCTGGTTTGGGAGGTATTTTTTTATTGGCATGCGAGGCCTCATGTCAAAAAACAACTCCCCGAACGCATCGTCCTCGTAAAAGAGCGTATCGGTCGGTGCCAGGATTTCAGCAACAGCTTTCCGGTTCTCCTGCGAATAGGTTCTCCCGGATGGGTTCTGGGAATTCGGGATCCCGTAAAAGAACTTTGGATGGTTCTCTGATATGTTTTTTCCAAGCTCCGTCAGATCCAGGCCGTCTTCATTGAGCCGTACGGCTGATATACGTGGCTCGTAGAATGAGAACGCCTCAATAGCCCCGAGATAACCGGGCCGCTCCATTGCAACAGCGTCACCCGGGTTCAGGAAGATTTTGGCAAACAGGTCAAGACACTGCTGGGAACCGTTCACAATCTGGATCTCGTCTGCTGTCGCTGCAATACCGAGCCGCGCACGGTACCGCTGTGCGATATATTCCCGCAACGGGAGGTAACCGTCCGTAGTCGTATACTGCAGAGCAACACCTGCATCCTCCTCAAGCACCGCGTTCGTTGCCTGTGCCATACCTTCGGTATCTATCAGTGCGGTACACGGAAGTCCGCCTGCAAAAGATATGATTGCCGGATCCGCTGATACCCTGAACAGTTCATCGAGAAATGATTCCGGGACATGGGAAAGCCTTGTTGCAAACCGGAACTGCAGAATTGACACCTCTCACGTTCCGGATAGAACGGATCGGAATATATATCCGCATGGTGATGGTCCGGTTTCAATTCCTTCAGAAGAACAATGAGGGATTCGGCAGAGCGCAGTGGAATTCATCCAATTCCGCTGAAAAAAAAAGAAAAATTATGTTTTCCCGGGAAAACCGGGAAATTTATGCGGAGTCAGCGACTTCGATCTTGATGATCTCAGAATGGACCGCTGCAATTGTCTTGTGCAGCTCTGCATTCTGTGCCTCCCGCACCACTTCAATCGCTTCGCGGATCCGGGCCAGGGCCTCTCCCTGGGTGTTCCCGAATCCCGTTGCACCCGGAATCTCCACGCATCGGGCGGTAAAACCGCCTTTTTCGTGGGGTTCCGTGATAATGGTGTAGTGCATAATCATAGTACGGTAACCTGGCGATTGACATAGTTTGTGGTCAGAACTGCCCGTTTTAACCATCAGGGGCTGATTTTTCTGATTCTTTCCTGCGCTCATATTCCCGGAGATGTCCTGTGAGCTGAATCCTGAATTCTTCCGGATACTGGGATAATTCACGATCAACAATAAAGATCCGTGCCGCATCGCCTATCGCCTTATGCGGTTTTATCAGATAACGGTATTTTTCCGGGAGGGTATACGAAAAATGAGATGATTGGATCGATGTCTTAGTGATCCCGAAATCCGTAATAAGGGATACACGGTCAAGTGAAACATTCTCCCTGAGATGAAACCGGGACCGTATCTCATCCTGCAGGTCGCGGATGATAAAACCACCTGTCTGGATCCGGGAATTCCTGAACGTTTCCATCTCACGCCTGCGGGCGAAAAAAGCCAGCGTCCCGATATCTTTTCTGTTAAGTGTTCGCATGAATGTACGGAGATCCCTGAAAACCAGCGTAATTATCCGGCGTGCTTCTCTCTGCCCGTCCGCCCCGAGATGAAATTTCCTGTCGAAATTTTTCGTTTGCCTGCGGGATGCAAGATTAAATACCCGCCTCTGCCCCTCGATCCGTTTCCCGACATCGTCGGTAACATTCTTCCATAGCTCGACATCGACAGGTTGGCTGAATGCTGTTCCGGCAAATGTGATGGTATCGCTATCGGGCTGGTGGATAACAACGCCGATCTCGATTGGAATCTGCATGCTCTGGCGTGTGCCGTAGATTCCGGCAAATTCCATGTCGATATAGGCTGTGCTTGAGGTCATTTGTCATTTTTTTCCAGAGGGATCCTCGCGTTCAATCCGCTCCGACGCTATCGCGCAATATCTGGGATCAATCTCTATCCCGATTCCCCTGCGGTCACATAGCGAGGCAGCAACGAGGGTTGAACCGCTTCCCATGAACGGGTCGAGTACAGTATCTCCAACGAAAGAGAAAAGTTTCATACACCGGAGCGGTAGTTCAACGGGAAAAGGTGCGGGGTGACCGATCTTTGTCTTCCTCTCGCCGTTAAATGTCCAGAGCCCGTTGGTCCATGCCATGAATTCATCGCGCGAAATGTCGGAAATACGGGATCCGCTTGTCTTCTTCCATGTATTCTTGTATAAAACAACGATCAGTTCAACAGGCGCTATCACATACGGTGCGGAGGCAGAGAGCCATGATCCCCATGCGGTCCTCCGGGAAATATTCCCCTCGTTCCAGATAATCGTCGAGTGATAGGAAAAGCCGGCCTTTTTAGCAATCGCTGTCAGGTCAGCTCCAACGCTCTGTTGTCCTCCCTTGTTCTTGTCCAGCGGGATATTCAGGCAGAATCTCCCGTCATCCTTCAGCCAGTTAAGGCACCGGTGCATCCATCGGTCTGAAAAAGCAAGATATTCCTCATAAGAACCCCGGTCATTGTGGGAATTATACTGGATATCGACATTATACGGCGGAGAAGTTATGACAAGATCCACGCTGCCGGACCTGACAGCCCGTGTTGTGAAAACGTCCCTGTTGAGGATGCTGATATTTCCCTTCTGGTAAAAAAAGTCCTCCTTCACGCAGTTTTCTCCGATAGATCTCTGTCGTTCAGCGGTATAGAATTTTGGAAAGGATGCAGCTTTCAAACGATCGGAATCCGCAAATCCCTACTCTTTACCGGCGTAATACAGCACAATGGCAAGGACGATTAATGAACTTGCAACAAAAACAGGAAATGTGATGTCATCCTGTGGAGGCAGAGCAGTATCTACAGGTTTTATTGGAGATGCGATCGGAGACGCAGGATGTTTTACCGTGAAAGTTCCTGAAATTCTTGCATCCCTGGAGTTCTCCCACATCACTGTTAAATTATAATCTCCGGGTGGCAGGCCGGGTGCCTCGAGATCCCAGGACCAGGTATTCATGGAATCTCCTGCAAGTATCGGGATGCTTTTTTCCGATACGATCTCAGGGGGATCCACGGTCCAGATTTCCGTTTTGAGTACGTTTTGAGGCCCGATATTCGTCGTTCCCGTAATTACAATCCGCTCTCCGGCAGTCTGATCGGGAAGCTGTAAACCTGAAGCAGGGATGATATCGTTGAAATAGATTTTCGGCATAGCTACAAAGAAAAAATCTCCCTGGATGCTGTCATCGACACTGTAAACCGTCGAGGCAGACTGAATCTGTTCAGTTATCATACGGATATTCCCTCCAAGTTCCTGGCGGGATCCCAGCCTCGATACGATCTTCCCCCGGTTCATAACGACAAGGTTCCCGTTGACATCCGTTCCTCCCTCGATTTCGAGAATGCCATTTCTCCCCGGATCCTGGCAGAGGATTACATACTGGCCACTGGAATATTCGGCAGTGGCTGAAGGTTTCATGGTCACCGTGAAATTTCCCTGACGATCAGGTGAAGTTGTCAGGCTCTCAAAATGATCTCTTCCGATTATCCAGATGCCAATTGTACCGTTTACTGCTCCGGTTCCGGTTATTGTGAACTGATCTCCCTTGGTAATGATTCCCGGGGCGCTTGACGAGAAATATACTGTTGCGGCAGCCGGCGCTGCAGCGATGGCGAGAGCCAGGATGATTATCAAAATTCCACGATGAACTTTTTCCACAGGTTTCCATCCAATAATCCGATAAGAGTCTTTTTAATTCCGGATTGTTAAACGCTTTCTCTCATCAGCTTTTTTCAGGTTCTTTGATGACGGAATTCCCGGGAGGAAGAATAACGACGAATCTTTGTAGCTGGACTGTTAATGACCAGATCAGGAAATCATGGATAAAACCTGCCGAAAGTGCGGACACAGTTCGCCGGAGGAGCAACCCTGCTTTTGCAGTGCATGTGGCAGCCCGATGGATGGTGAAAGCGATACATCGAGTTCTCGCGGTAGTACCAGGCGTGAAGAGGGTAAAAACCAGCAGGTTGCGGTTTTCTGTTCATCTCTCATCCCGGGCCTCGGACAGATTTACAATGGAGAAACGGTGAAAGGTTTTATTTTTCTCTTCAGTACTGTCGTCGGATTGTTTCTTCTTCTCATTCCCGGTCTTATCATCTGGATTTACAGTATGTACGAAGCCCATATTACTGCCGGGAAAATGAATGAGGGAACGCTCGAATCAGCACCCGTGAAACCGCTAATTGTTGTGATTTTTGTAATAGCAGCCATTTTTTTGGCAATTATCGTTGTCATCGTTTTTTTGATGGTCGTGATCTCCCTTATGGTCAGCCAGCTGGGGCCTGCAGGCAATACGGATTTTTTCCGGATGCTTGATGCCAGCAGGAAATTGTTTTAAATAACTGTTGCTTATCCCCCCGAATACAAGAAGATGGGCCTTTTTCTTAATCATTCCCCAATGTAAAAACCAATTTCATGAATTCCGAAAAACCGCCCGTTTATGTATATCAACCGGCGGTTTATAGCCAGATCCGGGCAGAAAATCGACCTCTGCGTTTTGTCAATCCCTCTCGCATCAGGAAATGACACTTTTACGAGGCAATCAGCGTTGTTACGAGATAGATTACCCGAATGAGTACGGTAACGGGAAGAATGGGTTCTCGGTTGTTGTGAATGGGATTACCCAGAGGGATACGGAACAACGCGCTGGGGGAGATACTGTCTGTCGAAAGTGATGATTAGGGTTCCCGTGAAGTAAATGACACTCATGCTTTTTCCAGCTCACGCAGCAGCGCCCCTCGTTCTCCTCTCACGTAATCTTCTTACCCTCTCATGTATCGTGAAAATCCTGCGTTTTTTCGTATTGTAGGAAATGCCAGGATCTCAGGAGTCATTTGAAGGATCCGGTGGTTTCTTTTCGTCTCTCGGGATGATGATCCTCGAAAACACGAACAACGCTGATACGTTCTTCTGATAAATCGGGTCTGACGATCCTCATCGACTCGAAAATCCCGATGAATTTTCTCATGATTCGGGATTGAAATCCCTCATCGAAAAAAAGAGTTTAAATGTAGGGGTTGCGGAGACCCTTGCCAACACCAAAGGTTGCACGGCCTTCGAGAGTCTTCTTGTTCTTCGTGATCTTTTCGTTGGCGAGCTTGGTCACGAGTTCAAGACCGGGCTTGACCTTCTCGATGGGCTGGGTCTCGAAGCACCCTGCTGCCATTGCCTTTGCCCAGACCGCATCACCGATCTTGGAGCGGACAAAGACAGTTGACCATCCGTCAGGGCTGCCGACAGATCCGGTGGAGATGTCGCCGAGGTTGGCAACGTAGTCAAGGCAGACGTGGCAGCCGGGCTGCTCGTACTTGTGGGTCACCTTGAGCGGCAGCTGGACGACTTGTCCGCGCTTGCCGTAGACCCAGAACTTGCCCTTGCCGATCTCCATCTTCTTGACAGACTGAAGTTTCATCGCAGCATGGTCTTCGACAAGCTGGAGGATACTCTGGTAGGGGAAGTTTTCCATGCAGAAGATACCGACTGCAAGGGCGATGCTTGCTCCGACATTCCGCATGCCGATCGGATAGAGCTGGGCCTTCCTGACGGCCTGCATCTGACACGGTGTGCCCACGATCCCGACCTTGTCGAGACCGAAACTGCGGGTTGCCTCTTTCAGGAGGTTCATGTTCGGGCAAATATTGTACTTGGTTCCGGCTGCTGCAAGCAGCTCATCCTTGGTTGTGACAACCGCGGGGATTGGCCTGAACGGCTCGATCATGTCGAAGCTCGAGTTGTCCTGCATGCATTTGGACGGATATTTTGCATAGAACTCCTTGTTCGCTGCAACGATTGCACCGTCAATGATACCCTCTTCAAGGGCAAATGTAAACAGCTGGGTGACGATCCCGCCATCCTGGGCGTGCTTGAGAAGCTCCTTGTCGGTGCTCCGGGCTGAGACGCATGATTTGTAAATACCGAGTTCTGCTCCCATTTCAATCACCTTCACTGGAGTGCCGCCATTATGGCCTCGTTGATCGCCTCATAGTTCGATACTACATCGAAGCTGAAGAAGCTCCGCGGGCACTGGGCATAGCATGCGCCGCACTTGATGCACAGGTCACGCTGGATGTTGGGCTTGCCATATTCCATGGTAATGGCCCTGACCGGGCAGGCTGCTGAGCAGCTGCCGCATCCCATGCAGAGACCCTGGTTGATGACATCATACATAAGATCGCAGCCGCATGCTTCATTCTTCCTTGCTGCAAGGGCCATGAGCGGTTTAAGATATGCTGCTGCAAGATCCTTCTGCTCTTTCGTTCCCTTGAGGAGCAGGTATGCCATGACACAGACATTCCTGATCTGTTCGGGAGTTGGTGCACATGCAGGGATGAAGATATCGACCTTAATGAGATCCCCAATCGGCACATAGGATTCCATCTGCGGCTGGTTCTGCTGGCCACCGCGGGCGAACCGGGTGATGTTACCATAGCATGCGCAGCCACCCATTGCGACAACGACTGTCGCTTTCTCTCTTGTTTCCTTGATTTCATCGACTGAACATTTATCCTGGAGACAAACGGAACCCTCGACAAGCGCAACATCCATCTTGGGGATGTGGCGGACATCGGCAAGTGTCAGACCGTAGACGAGGTCTGCATACTTGTCCAGAATTGTCAGGAGCCCGCCGTAGTTGTCTGCTAAGGACACGAGACAGCCAGTACATCCACTCATGTGTACATGGCCAACGGTAATTTTATCTGCCACAGGCTTAACCTCCTTTTTAGTTTCTGCTGGTTTTGATTTTACGTCAGCACTTTTCGGTGCAGCTGCCGGTTTTAATGGTGCTGCCGCCGGGCTGGCGCTCTTCTTTCCGAAGATCCACTCGAGAAAACTCATAATTCACCCCTATTGTTTCCAGTATCACCCGAATTGTTTTCGGTATCGCTTTCTGAATCTCTTCAGAAAGCCCGATCTCAAACTCAGGGGCTGTTACCCGTTTTGGCTGGACTCCGATGATCGTAATCTCGATCTGGTCCTTGATGCGCTGGAGCGGTTCGGCAAGATCCCACGAATGGGCGTCGCGGTATGCCCCCGGTGGTAAATCTTCCGGTTTTAGCTTGGTAATCTGGCCGGGCTCCGCGCCGTAATCGGCAATATCGATAATGATGAGCTTCTTTGTCACTTCCGGGTCGAGCAGGGTAAAAACAAAGTGCGGGCCGCCAAGGCCAGCATCGATTATCGTTACATTGTCGGGAAGCGAGAGTTTCTGCATCTCTTCGATTACTGCCGGGCCAAAGCCGTCATCAGCATACAGGGGGTTTCCACACCCTGCCACTACGATCTCTGAATACAGCATCGCGGGTATCTCACTGGATGAGCTTCTGGGCAATGATCTTCTTGTCCTCATCCACAACGATCATGTGGGTTGCACACGATACACACGGGTCGTACCCGCGCATGATGACTTCGGTGAGCTGCCAGGGTGCACCCTCAAGTGCCTTGCTGCAGGTTGCGAAGTTCCAGGTTGTCGGGACGAGCAGGCTGTAGTACTGGACCTTCCAGTCCTTGACGCGGGCAAGGTGGACATCGGTTCCACGGGGTGCCTCGTTGGCTGCCCAGCCGAGAGAGCCGTCGCCGTCGGGGATATAGTCTGCCACGACTTTTCCGTTGGGGTTGAGCTGGTCGATGCAGTCAATCATCTTGTACAGGGAGTCCTGGTATTCCATCTGGCGTGCTATCTGCTGGCCGATAGTACCCTTCTCGTCGAAGTTCTTGAACTTGACAAGGCGGGCGCGGGGGCCGACTTCGACCGGCTGGCCGTCATACATCGGGATACCGGTGCAGGCGTCCATCTGGGGGTTGGTCTTGGTACCGATCTTGGTGGTGCCGCCGATCGGGTACTTGGGCTCTTCGAGCGTGACTTCCATCTCGCCCATGTACCAGTCATACGGGCGGGCTTCCGTGAACCTGGCGGGATCCCATGCTGGATTCTCGTCAAGGCTCGAGCTTCCGTAGAACGGGTGAACTGCTAGGTAGCCCTGGTCGTGATACCCGAGGGTCTTGGGCAGCGGGACTTTCATGCCGCCAACATCGACCCAGTCGCGCTTCTGGTAGTTGCGCAGGACCGCGATCATGAAATCAGCCTGCTCGTGGGCAAGCTTGACACCTTCCTTGGCAAGGTCGTACATCTTGGTCTTTGCCTGCTCGGAACAGTTGCGGTACATACCGCCGATGCGCGGGTTGCTCGGGTGGATCGCTTCACCACCGGAGATCTGGCCGATGGTCTGGCCGATCTCTCGGAGGCGCTGGATGCGCTTTGCAACAGAACGGACCGGTTCCTGGGGTGAGAACGGGTTGATCTTGGTCTCCGTTCCCGGGATGTACATGTCCGGCAATGTCAGGATGTTGTGCAGTGCATGGCTGTGGAGCCGGTTTGCCAGCTGCAGGATATACCGGAGCAGCTTTGCATCCTTCGGGATCTCGCACTTGATGGAAGCTTCCATAGCTTCTGTGCCGGCAAGACAGTGTGCAATCGGACAGATACCACAGACGCGGGACGAGATCTTGGGGGCCTGTTCTGGAGTCTTGCCTATGGCAAGCTTCTCAATACCCCTTACCGGGGTAATGGAGCACCAGTTTCCCTTCTCAACGATGCCCTGGTCATCGACCTTGAGCACCAGTTTTGTGTGGCCCTCATGCCTTGTGGTTGGGGAAATCTCTACAACTTTCGACAATATTATCGCCTCATGTTATGCTGAGTTGTTCGTATCACTGTACAATAGTTGTGTAAAGTTAGATCTCTCATCTCTAGAGATAATTGACCGTACTAAGTACGTTCATCTCTATCTTGTATTACCCATTTTATAACCTTTATGACTTTGTCGCGGGACGAAAAAGGGAGATATTCAGGCTCTGTTTTGGTAATATCTCATTAAATTGCAGTATTTTTGATATTCGGCGAAAAACTGTTGACCAATACAAAAATAACTGAAATTGATTTACTGAAATTATATTCAAATTGAGTTTAAAAACAAATCAACCGGTATTGTGCTTATCCCCGTTCATTTCATCAACCAATTCGGCAATCGTCGCACGTCGTTCGGCATATGCGTCGTGCTGGTGGATGCTCTCCTCGTTGGTCTGCTTGATGGTGATAACGGAATCTCCTGACAGGTACTCGAATTCTGCAAGCACTTTCTTTGCCATTTCCCTGACGCAGTCCTCAACAAACCTCGGATTTTTATGCGCGGCGAGAACCACTGCACCTTCATCCCCCCGCTTGAGGAGTTCATAAATCCCGCTGCTCATCGATTCCTTGAGGATATAGATGATTTTTTCAAGATCTACGTGCTGGTCATCATCAGTCTCGATACAGAGGAAACCCTTGCCACGCTGGTTATGGGTGGCCATGGGGATTGCTGAAAAGAACTCATCAATTTTGTCTTTGCTGACATCGAGTTTTTCAAGCACCCGCATTGCGCGTTCCTTCATGATATTCTGGGCGCAGGGACACGCTGTCATGCCGGTAACTTCAGCACCGATGCTTTTTCTTACAATCGGTGTACGGAATGTACGGCGGGCAATCGCACGTGCATGCACCTTCACAACTTCATCGCATGCCGTCTGGCTGACCGGAGTCTCACGCTTAACCATGTACTCGCTGCGCATCAGCACTTCAGTCCGGTCCGCATATTCATGGCGATCGAGCAGTTTTCGTGCAACAACACTGCAGAGCTTCTCTATCTGGTTGACCTCACCATCAATGGCCTGCTGCAGGACTTCATCAATCACTTCAAAATTCCGGGAGAGGTTTGCACCCTTCAGGCTTCCTGGAAGATCGACATAGACATCGAAATTCGATATAAAGATGACCGGCCGTTTTTCATGGCGGTGCACCTCGACCAGTTTCTTGACGTTTTTGACCCCCACGCGGGTAAGGTTTATCCGGACATCAGGCGTGGACGCCTGTACGTCTGGTAAATCCCTGCTGAATATTTTGTCCGGTGCCTGATTATTATTACTTGTTTTAATAGGTCATCGCATCCAGATGTGTGCTCTTTAGTTTTTTCATATAATATTTATGTGCTTTGTTGCTGATACTGTATCGATATGCTATGTTAAAAAAATATTATGAAGCTGATGCTGATATCGGCGTGCTGAAAGGCAAACGCATCGCGGTGATCGGCTATGGCTCCCAAGGCCGCGGGCAGTCCCTGAACTTAAGAGACAGCGGGCTCGATGTCGTAATCGGTCTCCGTCCCGGTAAGAGCTGGGATGCTGCCACCAAAGATGGCATGAAAGTCATTAACGTTGCTGACGCTGTCAAGAGCGCAGATATCATTCAGATTCTTGTTCCCGATGAGCTCCAGGGCGGTATCTATAAAAATGAGATTCTCCCCCATCTCAAAGAGAACAAATGCCTCATGTTCTCGCATGGATTCAATATCCACTTCGGTCAGATCGTCCCGCCGGCAACCGTCGATGTTATCATGGTCGCACCCAAGGGGCCCGGCCGCATGGTCCGCCGCCAGTACGAGGAAGGAAAGGGCGTACCTGCGCTCATTGCCGTCCATCAGGACCATACCGGTAAGGCACACAAAACAGCCCTTGCCTATGCCAAGGGTATCGGAGCGACCCGTGCGGTTGTGCTCGAGACAACATTCCGTGAAGAGACTGAGACTGACCTCTTTGGAGAGCAGGCAGTCCTGTGCGGTGGCTGCACGTCTCTTGTCAAGGCGGGATTCGAAACCCTCGTGGATGCCGGGTATGCACCGGAGATGGCCTACCTTGAAGTCTGTCACGAACTGAAACTGATCGTTGACCTCATTTACGAGGGCGGATTGACCAATATGCGCGCATCAATCAGTAACACGGCGCAGTACGGCGATCTTACCCGCGGCCCCCGTGTGATCGGCCCGGAAACCTACGAGGCGATGCAGGAGATCCTCGCGGAGATCCAGTCTGGAAAATTTGCCCGGGAATGGATGCTTGAGAACATGGTCAACCGTCCTGTGTTCACGGCACTTACCAAGGCAGACGAAGGCCACCCGATTGAGGACGTTGGAAAGGAAGTCCGCGGGCTGATGCCACAGTTCCGCAGCTGAATAAAAACCCTATTTTCCTTTTTCCTGAAAAAATCAGTTGTCAATCATTTCCTGTGGGCATTGGTGCACGCGAATACTGAATTGGACCTCTCTTTATATCAGAGAATCTGGCCCCTCATCCATAAATAAATATTCAAAGCCGGCTTCCGGGGAAAGCCTTTTGGAGATTCCGATCCTTTATAGTATACAATTATGACGGACTCGTATGAGAATCTCCTGAGGAAAGCATATTCCAATATCACCGAGAAAACAGAATCGGCGGAACGTTTTGTAGTCCCCGAAGCGAAAGCGTACGTCGAAGGCAAAACAACGGTCCTTGAGAATTTTGCGGAAATTGCCGGAAAAGTCCGTCGCGATCAGGATCATCTCCTGAAATTCCTCCTTGGGGAACTGGGAACCAGCGGGAAGATTGACGGGAACCGGGCGATATTCAATGGAAAATTCGAGATCCCCCTCATCAGGATGATCATCAAGAGTTATGTCGAGGACTATGTTATCTGCTCTGAGTGCGGAAAGCCCGATACACGGCTCGTAAAGGATGACCGGGTGATAATCCTCCGATGTGATGCCTGCGGAAGCCACCGCCCGGTCAGGAAACGAAAAGCACGGACTGAACCGGTTTCAGAAAACCTTGAAGAAGGGACTGTCATGGACGTGGAAATACAATCCATTTCGAAGCGCGGCGATGGCGTTGTAAAAATGGGTCGTTATATCATGTATGTTGCAAATGCGAAGCCCGGCCAGAAAGTCAAGATCAAGATATCGCGTATATCGGGTTCGATTGTTTTTACGGAACGGGCAACAGAATAATTTTTCTAAAAAAAAAATTGTTTTCTCTCAGTTATTTTCCTGTTCTTCTTCGCCCAGTTTCCGTGATGAGATTGATTCATTGGACTCGTAGCCAGCAAAATCAAAGCTTTGTTTTGTCGGCCCACCGGTCTTAACGATAGTTATTTCATACTTGAAAGGCCCTGTGTTGGAATATTCATTCTCGTAACCCATCCAGCGGCCGTCAACGACATACGTTAATGGCATGGTATCGGTAAGTGTGAACTCCTTGGTCGTGTCCGTTGCTTTCTCAATAATCATAACAGGTTCAATCAGCCCCCAGTCGATGCCCCCTTTAATATATGACTGATACCGGGGAATGAGGGCGGTCAGCTGGCCTGACTGTAATGTGCTCAGTGCATATCCCAGAACCGGTTGTTCTGATTTGATAGTGATCCTGAACTTGTCTTTTGGATAGAGGAACTTGTATCCCATGAGGGTCTTGAAATCGTATGTCTTGTACGTCTTTGTCGTCAGGGTTCCGGATTCGCGGAGGACCACTATCTCAGAGGTCGTGACTTTTGTTGTTACGGTTATCGGCGCAGCTGTCGCGGGAGGGATCGTTGTCGGAACTGGCGTTGCAACCGTTGGCGGAATCGTCTGGATTGCTGTCTGGGCAGGTGTCGCCGGAGGTGTTCCCGCGTTGAAGGTGCATCCTGCAATACAAACCGCTGCCATGACAAGCCCGGTGACGAGAAGGAGCGTTTCTTTCCTCATCATAGTAGGTACGGCTTCATTTTTTATCCAGATAATTGTTATGGAAGAACCCCGCAGGAATTTGGAAAGGAATCTTTCTTTCCTGATGTCAGGGATAAAAAAAATGTAGTATAAAAGAGAATCAGTGCTTTTTCAAATCCTTGATGAGCTCGTCACAGTGACCGGAGATACGTTTGCAGGCTTTTTTTATCAGAAGGATTGGATTCTTCTTTCCCTTTGTGGTAACGAACAGTTCCGGATCCGAGAACTGGAACTCAATCATATATCGTGCAACATCGACATCTGGATCCTGCAATAACTCCTCGATCAGGGCGTTCATGAACGTATGCCCCTGACCCTGAACGATAAGACGTGCCTTGTCTTTTTCGAGCTCAAGTACTTTTACAATCATGCACCTATCTTTGGGAACCTGATAACTATTAAGGTATGGGTGGCTTTTGCGCGTGTATCGGTGAATCCCCTGTGCGTCGGATATCCTCATTTTACGGGAATTCAAAGATGTCTCCGTCCCTTCCGCAATGGGGCAGATCCCACGGGAGCAGGTGGCTCTGGTGGATACAGCGGAAATCCCTGGGCCCGATCCGTTCTGCGAGTGCGTTTGCCTCGGAGTAGTTCATATGTTTGTGAATCGTGGTGATCTCTGAAGGAACGAGTGCATCCAGGAGGAGTAGGTCGAGATCTCTCAGGAGGTCTACGGTCTGTTGCGGGAGGTTACTGTTCGTATCTGATGTGAATCCGATACGGGATTCCCCGGTATCGAAGAGCACACCACAGGTCTGAACCGGAGGGTGGGTGACCAGGAACGGTGTTATGGTGATGCCAAAAAGTGAGAAGGGTTCGTACGGCCTGAAAATCCTTTTCTCAAACGAAAGAAATCGGAAAATCCCCGCACAATAATCCATGACCTGATCGGAAGCATATACGGGGGGGGTATCCTGCACGCGATAAAACTCCCCGAATCCCATAAAATGATCATAATGCCCATGTGTCCAAATCACCGCATCGATATGCGGGGATCCGTGCTTCAGGAGCTGCTGCCGGAGATCCGGGGACGAATCAACGAGCAGGTGGTGCCCCCTGTTCTCAATAAGAAGTGATGTTCTGAGACGCATCAGACCGGCTGTCGCAGCGTGTGAACACTGGGGGCAGGAACACCCGACCTTTGGCGTTCCGATTGCATCGCCGGTCCCAAGTAGGGTGATTCTCATGGTTATAACCAGTTAAGATTGCGGATTGCTTCCCTGTTTTTTACCATATGAATTCCCTTACCGATATCTTCAGCGCTGATGTTCTCCCGATTATCCATGAGGGCGGAGAGGATCGCCTCCTTGACCATCATACGGATATCAGATCCTGAAAATCCTTCTGTCTGGGCTGCAAGGTGCTGGTAATCGATTGTGCAATGAAGCGAGCCGGTTACCTTTTTCAGGATATTTTTCCGCATATCTTCATCGGGCAGCGAAAACTCGACAACTTCATCGAACCTCCGCCAGGCCGCTTCGTCAAGCAGTTGCGGGTGGTTGGTCGCACCTATCAGGACAACCCCGTGCTTGACGAGGTTCATCTTGTCAATGTTTTTTAACAGTGAATTCACAGCCCGTTTCATTGCCCCGTGATCATCAGCAACCCGGCTCTTTGCCACGAAATCGAATTCGTCAATGAACAGGATTGCCGGTGAGATTTTTTTTGCAAGTTCAAAGATGCGATCGATGTTCTTGGAGGTTTCGCCAAGGAACTGCGAGGTTATCATAGAGAGGCGCACCTCGAGAATGGGCATATGCATGGTGTTGGACATTGCAAGGGCAAGGGAGGTCTTCCCGGTTCCCGGAGGTCCGACAAACAGAAGTTTTCCTACTTCGTAAATACGGTGATGCTTCAGGAAATCCCGGTGGGCAATTGCATGCTGGATCTTGCGGATGATGGCCAGTTGTTCATCGGTGCAGACAAGATCTTCCATCCTCTGCTCAACCTCTTCAGGAGCAAGCACGATGACCAGATCAAGAGCCCCGCGGAGTTTTTCGTCTTCTCCGATAAGTTTTGAAATCCTTGAATCCAGGTATGCCTTGGTATCCTCGTAGCGGGGATTTGCTGCCCTGACGGTCTTGTATGAGATTCCCGTGGAATCAATTCCTTCAAAATAACATGCGAGTGTCGGATTTTTTACAACGAATCCTTTTCCCCCCTGCTTGAGGAACCATTGGGCTGCCGGTTCAAGCGCAGTGATGCGGAGACGCTGTCCGAATTCCTCATAAGAAACAAAGGGATTTGCCGAGACCTTGTTGTGTGCATCAGGGATACCCAGCGTGCGCTTGATCAATCCGTCACTGACAAACACCGGTCTTTTAACGTCTGCAGCGGTGGTTATGCTGAAAATTTCACGGCAGGCCGGGGGAAGGTCGTTGATATCCAGGTCAGTGTTCTGGTTGAATATCTCAGCCGTCAGCACGACTTCCATTATTTGCAGGGCGTCAGAGTCTCCGGTCATGGCTGTAACCTTAATTATTCATCTTGTCATTGAATAAGGCTATCTCACCGGGTGGTGACAATACACCCGTCAGAAGTGACAATGATGGTATGTTCCGCCTGGGAGACAAGCGATCCCGGAATATCCGATAACACCGGATAGACCCGAAGCACCTGTGAGCGGACAAGCGCAGGAAGTATAATATCCGTTTTCTTCGCGTTCACCCAACGACGGGAGAATGGGAGGCCGCGGCGGTCCCTGATCTTTTCAAGAATGGCCCTTCCCGCAGGGATTCTCACCGGTTTCGGCGAGATCTGGGAGTAGATTTCCCGCCGTGGTCTCTCAATAACGTGGCCGCTGCCGGTTGTAGCGAACGGTTCGATGGCAAAGATCATTCCTTCTTCAAGTACTGTCCCCCCCTTGATCCCGACATTGGGGATTGTCGGGGACCGGTGGAGGACATACTGATCAAGCCCGTGTCCGGTAAGGTTGGATACCGGACGATATCCCCGGCTCTCTATCTCGTGCTGGATTGCGACACCAAGATCTCCAACAGGTATCCCCGGCCGGATCCTGCTGATGGCAACATCAAGTGCTGCCCTCGATGCTTCCACAAGGAGGGAATTGGTCCCGAGGTCGACGGTCATTGCTGTATCTGCGATGAATCCGTCAATGTGGATACCGAGATCCAGTTTTACAACATCGCCTTTGGCAAATATCCGTGAATCTCCGAAAGAAGCGGTATCGTGTGCCGCGTCTTCGTTTAATGAAAGGTTAAGGGGAAATGCAAGCCCGGCTCCTTCTTCAGTCACCCGGGATTCGATGGATTCGACAATATCAAGGTACGGTGTGCCGATCTGGATCTCTTTCGCCCCCCACCTGAGGATCTTCGCGGCAATGCGGCCGGCCTGGCAGTATTTATTAAAAATTTCATCGTTCATGCAATCAGATCCTCGGAAAAAGACGTGAAATTGTTAAAACCTGTTTTTGTCACAACCCCGATGTCCTCCACCCGGACACCCCCGATACCCGGGTAATACAAGCCTGGTTCGATAGTGATTACATTACCCGCTTCAAGGATTTTTCCTGCAGGGCCAAGGGATGGGAGTTCATGTACCTGCAGCCCGACTCCATGACCGAGACTGTGCATGAAACCCCGCGTATCGCTTTCGTATCCCCGGTCCCTGAAAAAATCAACAATAAGCTGGTACAGGTCTGCACCCCTCACACCGCTTTTTACCCGTGAAACAGCCAGTTGCTTTGCTTCTAGAAGGGCAGCATACATATCAAGAATTTCCGGTGACGGCTCCCCCTTGACAAGTGTACGCGTCATGTCCGCATAATATCCCGTTTTTTCGTGCAGGGGGAAGAGGTCGATGATAATGGGTTCATCGGCCTTCAAAGGGCCGGACCCCGTCATATGGGGGATTGCCGTGTCCTCCCCGCACGAGACTATTGTATCCTCTGCGGTGCAACCGTGTTCCAGCAGCACACAATGCATCGCATATCGTATGTATTCCGATGTCAGGGGTTTTTTATCATAATACAGGATTCCTTTTTTCACGGAAGAGCCCCTGATAAGCGAGACTGCCCGCCCCATTGCAGTCTGTGTAATGGCCTGAATCTCCCGTAAGTGTTTTATCTCCGGCCGGCTCTTTTTTGCACGCATCGAAAGGACTGTTCCGGTATCTACCTTCACGGTGCAGAACTCACCGAGGGCATTCGCCAGTACAACGGGAAAATTCGGCGGGACGAGAATTTTTTTCCCGGTCAGTTCTGCGATCATCAGTGCTGTTGCACGGTAAGGATCTTTCTCTTTTTTTAGGATTTCAGGAAGTCCTGCTTCCGCGCGGGTCATAACTGCGGTAATACTTTCACGGGATGCGCGTCCCACTTCCATCTGGGAGATAATTATCGTCCCTTTGCTGCCCACCCTTTTAAAAAAAACAAAGGGATCGCTTGTCGTAAAATGAGTCAGGTACCTCATATCGGCATCCCGCGAATTGGCGTATGCCACATATGCGTCAGCACCGCTCTTTCTGATTGCATCTGAGAGAGGATCCATCTGGGAGTATATTTGTCGTGAAACGTCAAGTACTTTTATTCCGGAGTTGACGTACCTTCAATGGATGAGAAAGCAAAAGCCCAGTTCAGATGGAAATTCTATCATCTGACCGTTGAATTGAACATCATCATCCTGCTCATCGCAATGTCGATTCCCGCGTTTATTATCATTCAGTCTCCCGTTACCATCCCTCTTATTATCGTCATGCTCGCAATTGCTCTTGTCCTGTTACTGGATTTTATGAAAAAATACCGGGAAACAAAAGCATGGCTTGATGATAACGCAGACAAAGAAAAAGAACAAAAGGAAGAACATGAATCATAACCAATCCGCGGGATTGGTGTGGGTCTCCTATGATAAAGAAGATGAAAGACGAAATTGAACTCCTCAGCCGGCATCTCGAAGTAGCAAGGGCGGTTGCCGATCACCAGCCGATTGGTATCATGAAACTTGCCGAGCTGCTTGATCTTCCATCCCATCGTATCCGTTATTCCCTTCATGTTCTTGAGCAGCTCGGATACATCCGTGCATCTCCCGATGGTGCCATAGCGACACCGCAAACGCATGAATTATTCCTGCATCTCGATAAGGACCTGGATGATCTCATCGGTCTTCTGTCAGCGATGAAAAGGAAATAATCCCATAAGCAGTACTCCACGTTATCTCTCCTTGATCCCTCTCATAGTTACCTTTAAAAGTACTCAGAAAGAATCTAATAAGGCGCAGTGATCGTGCCTCCCTAACTCAGTTGGTAGAGTGTCGGACTGTTAATCCGAATGTCACAGGTTCGAGCCCTGTGGGGGGCGTTTGGGGGCCCGTAGCTCAGTCCGGTTAGAGCGCCCGGCTCATAACCGGGCGGTCATGGGTTCGAATCCCTTCGGGCCCACTGCACCGGTTTTTCGGTCATCTTTTCGTTTCCAGATCCCGCCTCGCGATGCTATTTGAAAACCTTTGTATGATGGGACATGCATAGGAAGCAGCATGAAATGTCCCGTTTGCGGGATGGATTGTGTGCAATCCGCAAAGGAACTACTTGCGATTCTCCCGGGATTTTTTCTTCCGTGCTCCGACTGCAGTATGCGGGTACTTGACAAACGGGCACCACTTCCCTCTCTTGAATATGGAGAACCCTGCTCCTGCGGGAAACGGTTTATCGATGAGGTTTTTGCCCACATCTATGTGATCATGGTCGAGGAGGGGGATCTGACAACCGGCAATCCCCTGATCTCTGTCGGATCTCCGCTTGTACATCCGGGATACGCGATGGATCGTCCTCCTTTCCTTCCCCACAAATCACTGACCCTGCTGACATCTGTCGCGACCAGAAAGACTGCGGAACGTCTTATGGATGAAGTCCCTGAACTGCGTGGTGTTATTCAGAAGGACAATTTCATTCCGGGGATTGCCGGCCCGGATATCGATTCCGTCCCCCGCGTCTATGAACTCCTGGCAGGGTGCGATGTGCGTGCAGATATCTTCCCGCTCAGGACCGGACCGCTCGTCATGTATAAACAACAATCACGCATCCATATCGAGTTTCCACGTGGAGGCTATCCAAAAATCCGGGCCGTCGCGCAGCACGTGGGTAATCCCCCAGCCGGGTTTTTTATTGATGCATGTTCCGGTGTCGGGACCCTGGGCCTTGTAGCTGCCTGCCTTGGGGTTCCCCGTGTCGTCCTGAATGATGCGTGGTACGTATCCGCATTCTGGTCGGCGTTCAACCTTGAGGTTAATCGGGAATACCTGCAAATCGACCGGGTCAGGATTTTTGAACAGGAGGAGGATATGGAGAAACATCCGGTCGTGAAAGAACCAGTAAAGATCGCAGATACTGAGGGTAAACAGAAGATCGAAGTATACCAGGGCGATTTCCGCAGGCTTCCTACTGTTCTTTCCATGGATCCGTCCCCGGTAACAGTCTTCGATCTGTTTGAGAAGAGCGATACGCCTGCATTACACCGGATCCTTGATGAATGGAAGAAAAACGTTGGCGGAGATATTTTCATTCCCTGACGACCTCCTGTCAATACATCCGGTCAATATCATTCCTTGGTAAAAAGCCTTTATTGGCCGGTGTACAAAGGTATATGGGGACTAGCCCGGGTGGCTCGGCGTCACTTGTAACCCGAAACCGTCGGTACGCGGGGGGCGAAGTTTGACTGAGGCTGCAACGGCCTTCGGGATCCTGTGTGTCCTGACGGTGAAACCTCGTCCCATGAGGTCGATGGCCAGGTATCAATATTCCGGAGGGAATAACGACCTGTCGCTGCGGGAACCGGTTCAGGCCCGGAAGGGAGCAGACTTACCGCAGACATCCGGCGCCCATGGGGTAACGGGGCTGAGGAGGGATGCTTTGGTGAACGGAGAAACGTACAGTCGACCGATAACCCGTCCCCATGTACGATTATTATGGCAAAAGTGACCATCATCGGCGCAACGGGCAATGTCGGTATGTTTGCCGCTCATGCGATCTCGGCCATTCCCCATGTCAGTGATATTCTCCTGTACGGAAGGGAAGGGCGCGAATCCCTGTTGCAGGGAATCACCCAGGATCTGATTGATTCCTTTGCTGCGCGGGGAACGGATATTGAGACGAGCTGGACAACTAACCTGAACGATGCCAGCGGCTCGGATATTGTTGTCATTACTGCCGGTGAACCGCGAAAAGCGGGACAAGATCGTCTCGACCTCGCGCTTGGGAATGCAAGGATTATTGCCCCGATTGCACGGACAATCGGATTGGTTGCTCCGGAGACCAAGATACTCATGGTCACGAACCCGGTCGATGTCATGACCAGTGCCGCGCTGAAGTATTCCGGTCTCAAACCGAACCAGGTCTTCGGCCTTGGAACTCACCTTGATTCGATGCGTCTCAAATCGCTCATTGCCGCGTATTTCCGGGTGCATGTCAGTGAAGTTCATACCAGAATTATCGGTGAGCACGGCGACAGTATGGTCCCTCTATGGTCTGCAACGACGATTGGGGGTATCAAGATATCCAACCTGCCGGAATTCTCACATCTGCCGGTTCAGGACATCATCAATTCTGTCAAGTGCAGCGGGCAGCTGATCATCCAGAATAAAGGATCCACTGTCTTTGGGCCAGGGGAGGCGATCGCATCCCTTGTCCGAACGGTGCTTGGGGATGAAAACCGTATTCTTACCGTCTGTACCTATATAAAAACCGAAGTTCACGGTATCGGAGATGTCTGTATCGGGGTACCCGCGCGGGTGAATGTTAATGGCGTATTTCCCGTTACGATACGACTTGACGAATCAGAAGTAATTGCGTTTCGCGAGTCTGTTGAAAAGATACGAGAGAATACCAAAAAGGTACTTACTGCTCTCGATGAATAAGTAAAAAGGAACGGCAGAACCGTTAATATCAGTTCAGCGTTACTTCAATAATTTCTGCGCGTTCTACGCCGGGAATAGTACTTAAGGAGGATTCGAGTTTGTCGGTCTCCCCGCCGGCATCATTGATGATCGCAGCGAACTTGATAGCCTTGAGTCCGAAACCGATTGGTTCCACTTTCATGTCCTGAATACCCGGCAGCTTCTGCTTCAGTGCTGTTTTCAGCTGTTCAAGGTCGACTTCCGGGGACTCCGGCATGACCCTCATGATGACTGCAACACTGCCCATGTTGTTACGGTCCCCCGAATCCGCATTTCGGGCAGGTATATGAGATACTCTGCTCGCGGCACCGGTAACAGCGGCAGATCTCCGCGCCGCAGGCCGGGCACCCGAACTCAGTTGCCCCTTCTTCAGCGAGCGGGGCTTTGCAGGATGTACATTTCTTGTCTGACATTTAAGCTCCTCCAGGGATTCCTGTAGATTCCTATAGTATCTCTCTTGAAACCTTTAAAAGGTTGTACTAATCCGGGTTCCCGGAACCCTATCCCCTTTTAAGAAAAGCTCAACACGACCGGGATATGCCCCGTTGATTATTGTCGTCGTTATATTTTTTCCCAGTACAAACGGGAGGAAAAAGGGATCAACGACATCTGTGTCTGTTGTTGCAGTTAACCTGTGTATCAGGGTCCCCCTCTCAAAGATCCCATCAACGGATTTGAGAACCAGAAGGTCCATACAAAGTACATCTGCGACCCAGGCGGCAACAGAATCCGACGTTACATCCCATGAATGAGGCAGCGGATCGCACTGTCGCATGGTACAATAGGGAAGGAAAACAGCGGGTCGATCCGGTTCCTGGAGGGATGCAGTCGCTCCTATGCCAAACGAGGAAATATACCAGCCATACTGGTCCATTGCAGCAACTGCCATCCAGTGTGCCGAATCATCGTCTGTCTGAACGTTTCTCACTGCGTCAGCAAACGAACCTCCTCCGGGAACGATGACAAGGGGTCTGGTTGAAGCACGGAAGATCGCAGTAAGTTCGGGTACGTGCTGACAGAGGCTTCCCCCGACTTTCACTACGATAGGGGAACTCACACAACAATTGGATATTTTTTTAGCCATAGGGGGCGTCTCAGAATATTTTTCAGTATATTAATATGGAATTGTATACAACCTGATTTTCCATGCGCGCCATGCTCACCCAGTTTTTCCTTCTTTTCTGTGTGATGCATGTTGTGGCCGGTATGCAGATTGTCGAGTTCTGTCCCGATCCATATTTACAGGAGGATGCTGACGAGTATATCATCATTTCCGGTAATGGGACGCTCGATGATATATCCCTATCAGATAATCACGGGGGATTCCGGTTTCCCCCTGGCACAGTAATCAGGGGATCTGTTACTGTAGCCCGGAACGCGGTCGCGTATAACCAGACCCATGGCAGGTATCCTGATTTTGAATGGCTTGATTATTCTCCGGCTGTCCCAAATGTGATCAACGGAGATCCTCTCCGCCTTGCAAATACCCGTGACGAGCTGGTTTTGTATAAAAAAAGGGACGCTATCCAGACAGTGTCGTGGCCGGGGGATGTCAGGCCGCGCGAGGGGCAGGTGCATTACCTGGAGGATGGGGTCTGGGATCGCCGTGTGCTTATTCTGGGGCAGTCCCGCTTTGGAACGGCAATTTTCCGCAATGTCTCTGTTACAACCTATGTTTCGCCGGATTGTTCCAATGAGGTCTTCACGCAGGCGATAGACAATGCATCAGATTCTCTTCTTGTCAATATGTATGAGTTTTCCAGCCCATCGCTGGGCGAATCGCTGGTTGCAGCAAAAGCCCGGGGGGTGGACGTCCGCGTCCTCATTGAGGGCGGTCCGGTCGGCGGAATCAGTCCCTCCGAAAAATCGCTGGTCTGGACCGTCAACAGAAGCGGCATTCCCGTCATGTCCATGGTCTCGACCGCCACAGAGCATGCGCCCTACCGGTACGACCATGCCAAATACATAGTCATTGACAATAATTCACTCCTGCTGACAAGTGAAAATTTCAAGAACAGCGGGCTGCCGCAAAAGGGAATGAGCGGGAACCGCGGCTGGGGTGTCCATCTCCGGAATACCGGCATCGCCCAATATTTCACAGGGATTTTTATTGCTGATACGGGCAGCCGGTCGGTCGTGTCGTATACCGGGACAGAAGGAAATACCGAACCGGCGCTATCAGAAAAATATCCTGTTGAGTTCACACCCGCAACTTTCGAAGGAGCGACGGTAATTCCAGTTATTGCACCCGATACAAGTTACCAGATTACCGGGATGCTGGACAGTGCCAGGACGAGCATCGAGATTGAGCAGGCATATATCACAAACGAAAGCAGGCTCAGCCTCAATCCCTATCTTTCGTCTGCTATCAATGCCTCGCGACGGGGTGTTCAGGTCCGGATATTGCTCGATTCATACTGGTATAATATTGAAGGGCCCGGCGACAATGATGAAATGGCCGCACTTATCAACCGTATCGCTTCTGCAGAGCACCTGCCCCTGGAAGCGAAATGCATCGATCTCTCAGTCAGCCCGGTCGACAAAATCCACAATAAAGGCGTCATCGTTGACGATGAACGCGTACTGGTCAGCAGTATCAACTGGAACAGCAACTCACCAACCTTCAACCGCGAGGCCGGAGTCATCATCGACCACCCAGGTGTAGCCCGGTATTTCCGTGCTGTTTTCGATGACGACTGGAACCCGATGGCAAAAAAGGCCAAACCAGCAACCGATTATGTCAGGATCGCTGTTGTTGTCCTGGTTCTCTTGTTCCTCTTTGCTGTTTATATCCGGCGCCAGAGACTGTAATCTTTCAGAATCTCTTGCCTGATCAATACCATGCATTTACCCGGAATGAATGAAAAGAGTCGGTTTTTCATAGTTTTTTGAGTGCACACTGGCACACGTCACACAGGTTGATGTCGCTTTCACCGGTTACTACGGCGAGAGCCCAGCGGTCAATCATCAGGTTGAGTTCGCTTGAGATCTCGACTTCCCCTGCCCCGCGTTTCCTGCTAAGGTACTGGCAGACTGCCGCCCGCGTGACGCCCAGTTTTTTTGCAGCCTCACTCTGGCTGAGCCCCTGCTTCTGAACCAGCCGGGATACCATCTCTGCCCTCATGGGCGGAAGCAGTGTCCTGACCATGGAGTCGCAGTGCATGAGAGTACAGGTATGTTTGGTCATACGCACGCTGGCTGGGGTTTGTTATCGAGAGAATTGCGGTTCTGGTAGATGATCTGGCGGGCATCACGGAAGTTAAACTTCTCAATGATGAGCTGCCGTTCCTTGAGTTTCTTCAGTGCATAACGCACGGTCCGTGGTGCAAGATGGGTCTTCTGCACGAGGTCCTTATGGGTCATCGCGCCGCCCTGGTCCAGTATCTCCATAACCGTCCGTGAGGACGGGGGGAGCTGCATAGGTGTCATGGTACTGATGTTAACAGTGTTAACATATCAAGCTATCGATCATTTAAATCCCCGTTCTCAATATTCATCCATGTTCGAACGCCAGGAACGGGTGGCAATCATCCTGCTGGTAGCTGTTGCCATCGTAGTAACGGGAGCCCATATCGTGCTGGCAGGATTTGGGAAACAACCGTTTTCACGCCCGTATACTGATAATTCACCTGATGGCGATCTGGTATCCTTGGAAGGACGAATCGACCAGATCACGCTCACAAAAAGCGGAGGACCTATGATTGTAACCGTCAATAACATCTCCGTTTTTCTGCCGGCTCAGGTTGTCCAGGAAATAACGCTCCAGAAAGGGGACAGTATTTCTGTATATGGGACAGTCCAGACATACCGGGGGAAAAAAGAGATCGTTGTTGACACTGCCGAGGATGTCCGGGTATCGTCTGTTACTTCCCCATGATCAAACCTGATAAACAACGGGAATAAAAAACGATCATCTGGTATATATGGTAGAACCAATCCTATCTTTTCTCTGTCCTGGTTGAGGTTTGGATGGAGAATTTCCGAATCAGCCTCACGGGGAATTTGCGGAGATTGACGCCAGTGCAGCCTTTACGGCTTCACGCACATCGCTGTCTGAGTCGCCAAGGGATTCGGTCAGGGCAGGAACAGCCCGCTTATCTGCAATATTTCCCAGTGCCCAGGCTGCATTTTTCCGGACGGTCTTCTTGGGATCCTTTAAGAGCAGGATCAGGGGTTCTACAGCTCTGGTATCGCGGAGTTTCCCAAGACCCCATGCCGCCCCGGTACGGAGCCATTTATCTCCGGATTTGAGAGATTCCAGAAGCGGCACGACAGCACGGGGGTCCCCGATCTTGCCAAGGGATTTAGCTGCAAGCCACTGGACATCGACAAACGGGTCCCGGAGCGCCTCGATGAGCGGCTCCACTGCTTCGGGATCCCTGAGGTCACCCAGCGCCTCGGCCGCACGCCACCGGAAGTTGAGATTTTCATCCTTCAGCAGCTGGATATATCCAGCAACCCGTTTCCGGTGTCGTTCCTCGCTGACCTCTGGTGTATCCGGCACCGGTTCAGCCTGTTCCAACATGGAACCCTGCGGATCGGTATCCCCCATACATCCCTCTTAAGCCACCCATACGTAGTATCGCATGATTAAAGTTTTCATGAAAATTTGGCAGCAAAAAAACTGCGGTTACAGCAAATATTGGAAAAACAGGAACAGGGATTAAAAGGTGGTTCCAATCCACTACCGGTCATCCCGGACCATTTCAAGAGTGACAGAAAAATTTCTAACCGTATGGGTAAGTACACCCATGCTGATGGTATCGACATCGAGTGCTGCATAATCAGGAAGCGTTTTATCGGTGATCCCTCCGGACAATTCGATGACAACATGTTCGCGGAGACCTGCACGTTTGAGTCCTGCGAGGGTTTTCCGGACAAGGCCGGGTGTCATGTTGTCAAGAAGGATAATGTCCGCACCTGCCTTTGCAGCGGTCAGTGCATTATCTGGTGTCTCTACCTCAACCTCAATTTTCCTGTACGCAGATGCGGCCTTCGCCGCCCGGATCGCTTTTGTGAGCGGGACAAGAGAAAGGTGGTTGTCCTTGATCAGGATCCCGTCGCTGAGGTTCATCCGGTGCGGGTCGCCCCCGCCCATCTGCACGGCTTTCTTATCAAGAGCCCGGAGACCAGGGGCAGTTTTCCGGGTGGCTGCAATCCTGCACCGGGAATTCACTGCGGCAACGATATCGGATAATTTCCTCGTCTGTGTCGCAATCCCGCTCATCCTCCCGATAATGTTAAGAGCGGTCCTTTCAACGAGAAGAATTGCCCGAGCATTCCCTGAAATCGAAAGGACGATGACGCCCGATTTTACGGTATCTCCATCATGCTTCTTCTGTTTTACGACGATCCCGAAATGTGAAAAGAGGGCAGATGCCTCAGCAATACCGGCAACAATTCCGTCCTGCTCGGTCCGAATCACAGCACTGCAGGAACAGTCCGGAATTACCGTATCTGAGGTGATATCACCAAATGGTGAATCTTCCTCAATAAACCGGAGCAGGTATTCCAAAGGGATCATCAGTTCCCCACTTGTTCATAGCAATCATGTTCCGACGACAATGGGATCATTCATTCTCTCCAGAAGCGAGAGGATCGAGAGGGCAGCGAGATAACTGGTGGCCTGGTTGTCGGGCGACGGCACGTTGGTTACTTCGATATGTGCCTCACCGAAATCTCCTACAACGAACAGTTCGTGCACGTTCCGATCGACTGCCGGGTCCACCCAGAGTTCCACATCGGTATCTTGGCCGGCGGCAAGGCTCATCGCAACGGAGACGTTGACATTTTTCGGGAATGCCTTGATGCATTCGTTGGCTTTCCCCGAGAAGATCAGTTTCCTCTCCTTTGCAACCATATTAAGGGAAGCCGGGCTCTTGGTGGTCCGGAGGAGAAGACGGGAAATTTTCGAGATCCTGCCGACTTTCAGGTTGTCAAGGCCGAAGATCGCTCCGCTTGGGATGTAGACTTTTGTCTCCGACGAAAGCGCAGTTGAGCGGATCCGTTCCCGGAACGCCATGTCGGCAAGCGCACCCACGCTCATGATGATGAGCTTCTTTTTATGGGACAGGACGTCCTCTGCGTGCATCCAGACTGCAACGACTGATGCGGCTTCAACAATCACATCAGTATCTGCCCTGATGAATGACTCAAAATCGTCAAACGCCCGTGCGCCGGATATCCGGGCAATTTCCTGCGCCCGTTCCGGAATCTTGTCGTAGACGGCGGTTATCGTAAAACCGGCAGCATGCTCAGCAATGATATGCCCGATATTGCCACAGCCAAGCAGCCCGATCTTCATCATCAATATCAGATTGCGGGTGTCATCGGTTAAGCGTTGTGCTCACCCGTCATGCTGGTGCCTGCAGAAACCGGCATTAAGAGGGATTACGATCAACGGATCCACAGGACCCCCCATGAAAACCACCGGAGAAGAGGAACCGGAAACCCGGCAAGCCCTGGAATCCCTGCAGGATCTTCGCAACCGGTCCGTGTACATAGAAACCTATGGCTGCCGGTTCAACTTCGGGGATACGGCAAAACTGGTGGAAGTCCTGCGATACCAGGGATGTACTATTCAGGAGAGTCCCGATGGCGCAGAGGTCATCATCATGAATACCTGTACCGTTGTCGGGCCGACGGAGAGGCGGATGCTTCGCCGGCTCGCGGGTTTCAGGAACCGTGAACTTATCGTGACCGGCTGCATGCCCAGAGTCCAGCGCGAAGCCATCCTCGGGGTATGTTCCCCCGTGTTCATCGATCCGGAAACCATACAGGAACTCTATCGTCCCGTGGGGACCGTCGCAGGAGGAGGTGTCGGCATCGTCCAGTTGGCGCAGGGCTGTTCCGGTACCTGCACGTACTGTATCACCCGCTTTGCCAGGGGTCCGCTGAAGAGTTTTACCAAAAAGGAAATCCTCAGTCAGGTAAGGACATTTGTCCGCGCCGGTGCCCGGGAGATACAGCTGACCGCGCAGGATGTAAGCGCGTGGGGGCAGGATACGGGCGACTCCCTGCCGGACCTCCTCCGGGCGCTTGACCGGATCCCCGGAGAGTACCGGATCCGCGTGGGTATGATGAATCCTGCTGCTGTGAAAGGACAGACCGGCGATCTTGTCGATGCTTTTTTTGGTGACCATATCTTCAGATTCATCCACATACCGGTTCAGTCCGGATCGGACAGGATACTCAGGCGCATGGGCAGGCAATATACAGTTGCCCAATTTGAGGAGGTCGTCAGATCATTCCGGCAACGATACCCGGAAATTACGATTGCGACGGACATAATCGTCGGCTTTTGTGGTGAGACCGCGTCCGATTTCCAGGCATCCCTGGATCTGATCCGGAGGGTGCAACCGGCAAAAGTCAATGTAACCCGGTTTTCCCGTCGACCGTTGACTCCCCTTTCCCGGGAAAAGGACTTCCCGGATCATATCAAAAAAGACCGGTCCCGTGCCATGAATGCTGTTGCTGAGGAGGTATATTCTGCTACCAACGCCCGGCAGATCGGCAGAGCAGTACCGTTCATGGTTACGGAACTGCTCCGGAAGGAATCGGTCATGGCGCGGACGCCTGATTATACCGGGATTGTCATCCGTGAAGATCTGCCGGTCGGTTTCTGTGGTAAAGCGATACTGAAAACAGACAGAAAATATTTTTTTATCGGGGAACGGGTCTCCTGATTGTCTTGGTTACATGGCAGATATCAGGCAGGTGCTGGTATGGAACCGGCAATCTAATCCAAGTGGTTTTATACCCGGAGTAATAACATTCCCTATTCCCGAGTGAAAAATATACATGGACAGGTGATCCCGATGGATGAGATAGAGACCGGATTTACGAAGATTCTGGAAAAGATCGACGAACTGAAAAAGGGGGAGATGGAACGCGCTGAGGAGATCCGGAAGAGCGATGCAAAGCTCCTCTCCCGCATGGCTGATTCGGCGGCTCCTCTCGTGAAAACCATTGGCATCAGCATGCTCAAGAAAGGAAAGCAGGACAACAAGGGAGAGATCTACCACCCCCAGTATTACCCCAGGAAGATGATCATCCTCGGGAAATCCGAAACGCCCGGTGTCCGGCCCGACAATCCCCAGATGCAGGTCACCGACCAGTTCTGCGTCCTTTCTGAGGATGGCGAGTTGTTCGAACTGATGTACAGTTTCGACGGATTCCTCACGGATTCGTACCTGAAACCACTGGAGCCGCAGCGGGCTATCGATGAATACGGTTACGATATCATGTTCATGCTCTATTCAGCGATGCATGATTACCTGAAAGGTGAAGAGACCCTGATCCGGGCACTCGATACCGTACTGGGATATATCACTGCCAAAAATACCTGATTTTCCCGGTCTTCCTTTTTTCTCTCCGGGTATGTCATCCCGTGCCTGGTTTCCTGCATCCGCTGACGGATTCGCTGTGATAAAAAGAGTGAGAATGGGCCCGATGTGATTCGAACACATGACCTCCCGGTTATCAGCCGGGCGCACCACCTGGCTATGCTACGGGCCCAGAAGTTGTTGTGAATTTACCCTAATTACTACTCCATCAGAGTTTTTATAGGTTGTGAATCCCAGACTGAATGACAGAATCTCCTCAGATAGGGATATGTACACAAAAACCACGGTACTTGTACGGATCTGGGAACATGGAACGAAGATATCTCCTCGGTAATGAAGCGATTGCACATGCCTGTGTCGAATCCGGCGTAGATTTCATCAGCGGGTACCCCGGGACCCCTTCGTCTGAAGTGATCGATACCCTGCGTGGCCAGCCGGACCGGTCATACTATGTCGAATGGTCGGTTAACGAGAAGGTAGCGCTGGAGAATGCCCTTGCAGCAGCCTGGTGCGGTGTCCGGGCCCTCTGCACCATGAAGCACGTGGGCCTGAACGTGGCTGCCGATCCCCTCATGACAAGCGCGTACACAGGGGTCACCGGGGGGCTTGTCATCATGAGCGCCGATGACCCGTTTGCCCATAGTTCCCAGAACGAACAGGACACCCGCTGTTACGCGCATTTCGCACGGGTGCCCTGCCTCGACCCGTCAAGTGTGCAGGATGCGCATGACATGATCCTTGAAGCGTTCCCGCTGTCCGAAGAGTTCGGACTTCCCGTGATATTCCGCCCGACAACCCGTATCTGTCACTCGAAGGGCGACGTGGATCTGGGACCCGCAGTGCCGGGAGGAAGAAAAGGAGAGTTCCACAAGGATCCCCGGCAGTACGTGGTGATTCCTGCCCACACGCGGATCCTGCACAAGAAACTCAACGAGAAGCAGCCCGCGATACGAAAGCGGCTTGTCGAGAAAGGGTTCAACCGTTACGATATCCGCGGGAAAACAGCGATCATCGCGAGCGGCATCGGTGCATCGTATGTGCTGGAGCTGCTCCCGGACGACGTCTCATTCATGAAGATCGGGGCATACCCGATCGATGAGGAATGGCTGGGAGACTTTGTGAAAAAGCACGAGAAGGTTCTCGTTATTGAGGAACTCGCACCCGAGGTCGAGGAAACTGTCCGGCAGGTTGCAGGAACGGTTCCGGTCTATGGCAAGAAGAATGGGTATGCCCCGTATGAAGGGGAGTTATCGCCGGCCACTGTTGCCGCAATTATGGAGAAGGCCGGATTCCTCAAAAAGAAGCCGTTCGCACCGGCAGTTCCTGTGCAGGACCTCCCGATGCGCCCCCCAATCCTTTGCGCAGGGTGCCTGCACCGCGGGATGTTCTACGCGATGAAAAAGGTCTTTAAGGACGCTATCTACCCCAGCGATATCGGGTGTTACACCCTTGGCCTCCAGCTCGGCACGGTTGATACCTGCATCTGCATGGGGGCGTCGATCACCGTTGCGAGCGGAATGGCACATTCCGGTGAGACGCGCGATATCGTCTGTACGATCGGTGATTCCACATTCCTCCATACCGGCATCCAGGGGCTGATGAACGCGGTCTACAATGGTGCGGACATGACGGTCGTCATCCTCGACAACCGGATAACGGCAATGACCGGCCACCAGCCGAACCCGAACACCGGTACAACGGCATGCGGTGTGGAGATACCTGCAGTTTCTCTGGATGCTATCTGCCGGGCCTGCGGCGTAAACTTTGTTGAAACCGTGGATCCCTTCGATATTACCGGGACCGTGAACGTGCTGCAGGAAGCGAAAAAACGCAAAGGAGTGAAGGTTGTCATCGCCCGGCAGATGTGTGTTATAACCGCGCGCCGGGCGGGCGTGAAACGCGGGAGGTACGCAGTGAATGTGGAAACCTGCACGGGCTGCGGAACCTGCGTCCGGTTCGGATGCCCCGCCATTGAGTTTACCGATGAGAAGGCACGTATCAATGATCTCTGCAGCGGGTGTTCGGTCTGTGTACAGCTCTGCCCTGTCGGGGCTATCGGACGGGAGGGAAAGAAATGAGCGGCAGTTTCGATATCCTGATCGTCGGGATTGGCGGGCAGGGCACCATCCTTGCCTCCAACATCCTCGGCGAAGCCTGCCTCATCGAGAACCGGCATATCAGAGGTGCGGAGACCCACGGCATGGCCCAGCGCGGCGGTTCTGTCGAGAGCCACATCCGGATAGGCGGGGAATTCGGTCCCCTCATCACTCCGGGGGAAGCAGACCTGCTCATATCCTTCGACCTGCTCGAAGCGCTCCGGTATTCGCATTTCCTGAAAAAGGACGGGAAGATGGTCGTCAACAGCCACCTTGTGCTCCCGACATCGGTCTTCGTACAGAACCTGAAAGCCCCGTCGGAAGCAGAGATCGTGGCAGCGCTCAAAAAGCATCCTCTCTGCCTGCTCGATGCAGATTCCCTCGCGGTCGAAGCGGGGAGCCCGCTCTCCGCCAACGTGCTGATGCTGGGCGCGGCAAGCGGTGTCATGCCCCTGAAACCTGAATCCCTGCTCGAGGCGGTAAAAAGACTCGTCCCGAAGAAGACCGTGGAGATCAACGTCAAGGCCTTTGAGGCCGGCCGGAATGCCGGCGGTACCTTCAGATGAAACGGTTCCTCGGGCCATTCAGCGGAGATACGGTGTTCGAAGGGGATGCGCTCGATCTCCTCCCGCAGGTGCCTGACGGGACTGTCGATCTCATCGTCACAGACCCCCCGTTCGCCATCGATTTCAAAGCCCAGCGACTGAACTATAACCGGACCGGCAGCCATGTTCTCGAGGGCTACCGGGAGATCCCCGGGGAAGAATACGGGGAATTCACCCGGCGGTGGATAACGGAAGCAGCGCGAGTCCTTTCCCCTGCGGGAAGCATGTATATCTTCTCCGGATGGAACCGGCTCCGTGACATCCTCGAGGGAGTTGACGAGGCGGGGCTCACGACCATCAACCACATCATCTGGAAATACCAGTTCGGGGTGTTCACCAAGAAAAAATACGTGACCAGTCACTATCACATCCTCTTCGTTGCCCGGGACCCGAAACGATATACCTTCAATAAGATCGAGCATTACCCGGAAGACGTCTGGGTGATTAACCGCGAATACTGGAAGGGCAGGAAAAAGACACCGACAAAACTGCCTTCTGAACTCGTGAAAAAGATCCTTGATTACTCCAGCAATCCCGGCGATCTCGTGCTCGATCCGTTTCTCGGCTCCGGGACAGTCGCAGTTGTTGCCCAAAGGGAGGGGCGTCACTTTCTCGGTTTCGAAGTCGTTCCGGAATATTGCGCTTTTGCACGCGAGTCACTGTCCCGGAAACCCGGCCGGCTCTGATTGTTCAGCGGGCGGGATCCATGGATGGGATACCTGCATCCCGTATTCAGAGCGGATTCGGGAATGGTTCCCGGATAATGGGGTGGGGGGGATCTCCCCGCCCCCCCTTCCCGCGACCTGAACCGGCACTTCCCCCACTCTCCGCTGTTCCGGTGATAATAATCTCCGGATCTGTATGTCAGACAGGGGGGTACCCCCACCCCCCTCCCATAGGGCAGGGGGGGTCACCCCCTTTTGAAAAATTTTAAGCGGGGGGTCTCCCCCAGACCCCCCTCCCCGGAATTGAGTAACGTACCTGTTTGTTCAAGCGCTCCCTTGCTTTTTTGCGTGGAACTTTAGACGGGATCAGGCAAAATCATCCCCTACCCATCATTGAGTAGGGGGGTTGGATCCGGCCGGAGGGGGGAGGGGGTCACCCCCAGACCCCCCCACCCCCTGGCAGGGGGGTCTGATCGGTTAAAAAAAATGGTGGGGGGTACCCCCCCCTTGCATGAAAAAGGGAAACCGGAAAAACAGACGGGAAACGCTGAGGGGGGGAATTGAACCCCCGAGGCACTTTCGCACCACAGGCTTTCCAGGCCTGCGCCCTACCGCTAGACTACCTCAGCAAAAAGTGTATCCTATTGGTATGCCGGGTATTTTTTTAATGGTATCTCTTCTTTTGGGGGTGCCGGCCGCCCGCAGCACCTTTCCTGTCGTACGGTTTGCGGACCGATCGCGGCCCCTGTCGTACAGCAGGCCGCTGCTCGGGTTTCTGTTTTGGTTTTTTCGGGGTCTTGGTTTTTTCAGGGAATGTCTTCCCGGATTTCGTCCAGCCCCGGGAATACGTGCCGGGCTGAAGGAAGACGGTCGTGGGAGCGATAACGAGGCCGGTATCCCCGGGATTGAACGAGGCCGACGCCACCAGCGCTTTCCCGAGGCAGACAAACTCGTTCTTCTGCGATAGGACTGCAATGGTATCCCCCTGCCGGAACTCTTTCATGCTGATGATGCCGACTCCGGCGAGCTGTGCGCCGTGGCAGATCGCATCGACGGCCGCATCGCGGATGACCACAATCGGCAGTTCGGGCACTGCCGCATCCACGGAAAGGATCATCGCGTGCAGTGCAGCCGGGTCTCCGCTGCGGGAAGCGACTGCAGCGTCCTGCACGGCGTGGAGGGTATGCATCCCCACTTCCCCGAACGCTCCCGACCGGGTGCGCCGCAGCTCCACCATGTGGGCACCTGTACCGAGGGCAAGCCCCATGTGGTGACAGAGCGAGCGGATGTACGTCCCGGCATCGCAGTGGACGTGGAAGAGGACAAGCCGTCCATCAATAGCGAGGATCTCGAGTTTCCGGATCTCGCGGATGCGCAGGGCGCGCTTGACAGCGCTTTTCCGCGGGGGGCGCTGGTACAGTCTCCCGGTGAATTCCTCTCCTATCTTCAGGATCCGTTCATTGTCAGCATCATGGTGCAGCCGCATCAGGCACACGTACTCCTTGTCGTGCCGGAGCAGAAGGGGGGCAAGTCGGACGGCGTTTCCCAGCATCACCAAAAGGACCCCGGAGACCTGCGGGTCGAGGGTCCCGGCATGCCCCACCTGGCACCCGAGCATCCTTCCCACCCATGCCGCCACTTCATGGCTGGAGGGCCCCCGCGGCTTGTCGATTACGATAATCCCGGGCCGGTTCCAGAGATGGACCGCGCCGCCATCTGCTGTTGCTTCTGGTGTCATCGTCCCGGTTCCCCCCGTGCCGCAAGGAATGTATTCAGCGCGGCGAGCGTCCCTTCCAGGGAACCATCTCCAACAATAACAGGAGTAGTTCTGGCCTCCCGCATCGCCTCTGCGGTTATCTCCCCGATTGCCATCACCAGGATATCCGGGCGCGGTGTCCAGATGGCTTTTTTATACGACATTGCACTGGTGAACAGGACAGCAGCCGCCCCGGCAAGATCGAGTTCGGCACCTGTAGGTTCGAGTGTGTAGCACCGGTACTCCTTCGGGATGCCTCCTGCAGCCGTTATGGCGTCCAGAAGCTTGGGATTCGGCACATCCGCACGGGGTATCCCGATACTTTTGCCGCGGATCCAGTTCCCGAGGTAAGGGACGAAATCCCGGGAATAAAAGCTGGTGAGCACCTCGCAGTCGATGTCGTGTCTGCGGAGCTCACCGGCGGTCTGCGGCCCGATAGCGATCACGCGGGGGAACCGGTCCAGGCGGGGTGCGATGAGCTTTGCCGGGAGTGCGCTCGTGAAGAAGATACAGTCGAATTCCCCCCTCCCGGCAGCTTCGGCAAATTCCGTGATCGCATCCTCGTGGATTGCCGAGCGCAGCGGGTGGACACTGTAACAGCTGTGCCCTGCAGCCGCACACCGCGCTGCATCGCTCTTCTCCTTTCCCGCAAGGCGGGTGACTGCGATCTTCATTACCGATCCATCGCCTCGTTACGTATTGAGGGTATGCATTTCGGTTGATTTATGTCCATTCTCCCCTACCTCTTTTTACATGCTGGAGATCCTGCTCGGTGTCGTTTGCGGAGTTCTTCTGGGTACTGTCAGCGGGATCATTCCCGGAGTTCACGCCAACACCCTTGCCGGTGTCCTGCTGGGCCTGCAGGCCCCCCTCCTCGCTCTCCTTGGCCCGGTCGCTCTTGCCGGGACCCTGTTTGCGGCCCTGATCACCCATACCTTCGTGGATGCGATACCAAGCACGTTCCTTGGGATACCGGAGGCCGACACCTCACTTTCCGTCCTGCCGGCACATGCGCTCTGTATCGAGGGGAACGGGGAGGAAGCGGTGCGGATTGCGGCGCTGGGAAGCGCCTGCGCTATGGTCATAGCTGTACCGGTCTCCATCCTCTGCTTCCTCCTCCTGCCCGCCCTCCAGCCGTTTTTCGACTGGTGGATTGGAATACTCCTGATTGCCTGTGTCGGGTACATGATTGTCACCAGCGAGGCGCCGGGCTGGGCACTTGCCATTTTCGTTTTTTCCGGCATCCTCGGGATATTTACCCTGCATTACACGTTCCTCTCATGGCATACCCTCTCCGGCGGGAGCGCCATCCTCATGCCACTCCTTGCAGGACTGTTCGGCATATCCGTTCTCCTTGTGTCGTCACAGGGATCTCTCCCGGAACAGCACTTCAGCGGGCTTCGTATCGGGGATAAGGCCGTGATGAAATATTCCCTGCTGGGAACCGGTGCGGGTATCGCTGTCGGATGGCTTCCCGGGCTCTCGACCGCATCGGCAAACGGCGTCCTTGCTTCCGTGATCGGGTATGAGAAAGACCGGCGGTCCTACATCCTCGCGACCAGTGCGGCGAACACTGCCAATGCCTTTATCGGCCTTGCAGCCCTCTTCGCCCTTTCCCGCATGCGCAACGGTGTGATGGCCGCACTCTCACAACTCCCGCTTCCGTCCATGGGCGAGCTGATGGTCATCGGGATACTCGCCGCATGTGCTGCATACTTCGTTACCATCCGGCTCTCTTCATCGGCCAGCCGGCTGAACGGATTCGACAGCAAAATCATGAACCGGGGGGTTATTGCCTTTGTTCTCCTGCTCAGCATCATCATGACCGGCCCCTTCGGTCTCCTCGTGTTACTGCTCGCAACGGCAGTCGGCCTGGTTCCTCACCTCGTCAATGTCCCGAGGATGTACTGCATGGGTGCAATCATGATTCCGGTGATGCTGTACTCGTTTGGCATCGTATTGATTTGACGGGAATGACTGGCATCCTGCCATCGCAGATCTATGGTTTTATAGTCGCAAACACCCAATCTATGCTCCGATGCAGTCCTACTGGTTCGGGGATGTTACGGACGGACGCTGCCAGCCGTTTACCGGTGACCGTGGTGCCCTTGTCAGTCGTATCCTCCTGCTATCCGCCCGGACGGATATCAACGCCATTCCCGACTGGCAGGTAGCAGTTTCCTGCGGGTTCTGCCAGGACCGGGCTGAGTACCTTGCCCGGCTGCAGGATGTCTGTATTGCCGCTGCTGAGCGTTGTGTAAAGGAGCAGTATTCCGGCAAGGACGCGGAACTGTTGCAGATGGTGCGGACCCTCGATGAAATCGATACGGTCATCAACCTTCTCTCCGAACGGGCTACCGACTGGTACATGGTACGGCACCCTGCATTCTCGCGGAAATACCGCAGGATCCCTGCCCACGCCCTTATCAGGACCATGCAGGAAAAGAGCCGGGGAGCACTCGGAAAGGTTGCCGGGGAGATCGCCCAGCTTGGCGAGACGAGAACTGCTCTTGCAAAAGAGGTTTCGGCACGGGCAAATGAAGTTATGCCCAACACCTCCGCCCTGATCGGCGGTCTGGTTGCCGCACGACTGATGGCCCATGCCGGCGGCCTTCAGCCGCTCTGCCGCCTTCCTGCGAGCGCGATCCAGGTCCTGGGTGCACGGACAGCGCTCTTTGCACACCTCAGGACCCGGACGCCGTCACCCAAGCACGGGATCATCTTCCAGCACCGGCGGGTGCATAATGCCCCGCGCGATATCCGCGGGAAAGTTGCCCGGGTGCTGGCGGGGAAACTCGCAATTGCCGCCCGGATCGATCATTTCCGCGGATCTGCCGATCCCGAGTTCCTTGCAAAGGCCCAGGAACAGATCGATTCTGCCGGAAAAGGCGGTGAGGCATGATCTGGATCGGCGATGTGCTGGTCTCCCGGGGCGAGGGCGGGGTTTATAACGAGCGGATGCTCGGGGATGCCCGGGTCTGGGATCCCTACCGGAGCAAGCTTGCAGCGCTGTATCATGCCGGAAACGGTATTGGACTTGAATCTTCACAGCGGGTGCTCTATCTCGGTGCAGCGAATGGGACAACGGTATCCCACGTCGCAGACTATGTCGAGGTTGTCTATGCAGTTGAGTTTGCCCCGCGTCCGATGCAGGACCTTATCGAAGTTGCACGACGGCGGAAAAACGTCATCCCTATCATGGCGGACGCAACATGTCCTGAGTCATACCTGTCGGTGGTCGAACCGGTCGATCTGGTGTATCAGGACGTTGCCCAGCCGGATCAGGCTGCAATCGCCATACGCAACAGTGTATTCCTCCGGGCCGGAGGGTCTGTCATCCTCATGCTCAAGACCCGGAGCGTGGACGTACGAAAAGATCCGGTGGTGGTTTTTGATGAAACCCTTACGGCTCTTGAGAAAGCCGGCTTTTCATGCCAGGAGAGCGTCTGGCTTGCCCCGTATCATCAGGATCACGCAGCGATCGTTTGTACAAAACCTGCAGCCCGCGGGGAGTGAACGGGATAATGGCCGGCGGCATCCGATACTTATCAGCAGGGCCCTTGACAGCGCTCGTGATCCTCCTCCTTATTGTTGTTGTCATTTGCATGATCCCCCTGGTTTTCCTCGGGATCATTGGTACCGCTTTCACGCGGCTTGGATTATCATGGATCGCTTCGCTGGCACTCGTCCTGCTGATGCTTGCGGGCAGTTTTGTCAACATCCCGCTCTTCCGTTTCCGTCGTGACATGATCCAGGCGGTTCCTCTGGACGCTGAGGGGAATGAACTGGTATCATCTTCGGAATCCCGGCCGGTCTGGGAGACCCTAGTCTCAGTTAACCTCGGAGGGGCAGTGATCCCGCTCCTCATCGCGGCCTACCTGGTGTACCAGGCTGTTGTGGTAAATGGAATTCCCATCCTGGTTCCGGTTGCCCTGTGCACTGTTGCATGTTTTGTGGTTTCCTTTTTCTCAGCACGTGAGGTTCAGGGGGTGGGTATTCAGATCTCTGTCCTCATCCCTGCCCTCACCGCTCTCCTTGCCGGGCTCTTGCTTTCAGGAGGGGGGGCGGGGCTGGCTGCTGCGGTGACAGCATTTGCCGGGGGAATATTCGGGATGCTTGCCGGCGGTAACCTTGCCCACCTTCCCGGAGTACGGAATCTCGACGCTCCCGAAGTGAGTATTGGGGGAAACGGATCGTTCAGTTCGGTCTTTCTCTGCTGTATCCTGCCGGCGCTTATTGCATGAGGGATCGGACGCTGGGAAAATGCTGAATCTGTTCCTGCAACGAAAAGAAGTAGCCCGGAGCAGATTCGAACTGCTGTCAGAGGATCCAGAGTCCCCTATGATTGACCGCTACACTACCGGGCTGTATGCCTCATACTTTTTGCCGCTGTTGCTTAATTAAGGTGACGGAGGCTGGGGCTGTCAGGATTCTTTTGCCCGGTTGCATGCACCGCAGGCTTTGCAGACTTCTCGGATCGGGTGGATGAATTTTCCTTTCCCGCAGAACGGTTCGATATCGTGCATATCGCGGATATAGTAAACATGGGGCACGAGGGAAATGTGGGTATAGGTGCCCAGAGGCAGGCTCAGCTGGTCGGCAATGGACTTCTGGAGCTGGACGAGAGCGTACATATTGGCCCCGGCAGCAGTGAGCATGTCGTTCGATCGGAAGACAACCCTCATGTGCAGTTTGCTGTCCCGCACGGTGCACTGGATGAGCTGGAGACAGGGGCAGTCATCGAGTTTTTCATCAATCACGGGATTCCAGGTTATCGCGATAGCCCTCCGGGTATTCGCCGAGGCCCGGAGTTTTTCAATAATATAGGCAATCTGGTCGATATGCACCGGATTGCCATCGGCATTGAGACGTTCGCCCCAGTCAAAGAGCCGGCCATGGTAGTCATATTCGAACGAGGCATGGGATCCCTGCAGAAGGTCTTTTGCGTACTGCTCAACAAATTTCTGCTGGAACCGGGAATGCGGGCTTGTCATGGGCTCCGCAAGGGGAGTGTCCACCTGCATGGCAATTTCTTCGAATTCTATGGTGGCTTCGGAATCTTCAGTCCGGAGAATCCACCCTTTCTCCAGGATCATCTTGACCACCAGCTCATGCGCATGCCCGATGCTTGGTGCCCGGATAATTCTCATACCTAATGCTGGGCCATAATACCTAGTATATTTGTTGAAACGACTGTGAAAAAGCAGGTATCCTTTGAATAATATTCTTGAAAAAACAGTTGCTTGTTACTTAGAATCTAAGGAAACGAGCACCTCTCCGGTTCCTGCATGTTTCATTCATTATGAAACACGGATTTATTTCCGTCATCGCTCCATCATCCAAAGAATAATCGAAAAAGCTCCTTTCTGGTGATATAAAATATATTCTCCGGGGGCTTGTGAAGAAAATTCAGAAATTGTTACAATCACATTTTTCAAGGCATTCAAATTATAGACAAGATTTTGAATGAAGAAAAACGTACGTTAATGTACAATATGCATAATGTATCTATACTACAGAGCATGCGCGATACAATTACCTATAATATGGTGAAGCCCGGGAATTCAATCAGCAGGACATGTTGCATCCAATCTTAAAAAAGTCATTTATTACAGTCAGATCTCGAAAAGGGGTAAAATCCTCGCTCAGAATCGTCATGAAAAACAACCACAAAGGATATATTCGCTCTTTTACAAATACTGTTTCATATTCCGTCTAAACGGAGTATGGGGCTCGCAGAATCGTTATTCGGCATTTGTCGAAAGCGGTTCGCGGCTTGAAATGTATGATGTAACTTTGGAGGAAAAGAACACATGACTAAGCGATTAACGATTGCACTCGTTGCGGTCGCTCTGTTTGTTCTGATGGCAGTCATGCCGGTATCGGCAGTCGCCCTCTTTGCAAACGGGACCATCATCAACCAGGGTGCTACTATCTTCATCGGTGAAGAGGGACTCAACGTCACTCACGCCATGAACCAGGCATACTACCGTGGAAACAACATGGTAGGAGACCCGGTAGAAAACAACTCACCGCTGCAGACCAACGCCACCCGCATCGGCTGGTGGGCATCGGCAGCAGACCTGTACACGACCTCCCCGTCAAGAGTCATCGACCTTGGCGTGAACGGCCGGTACAAGCTCATGACCGTTGCACCGTCCGACTTCGTCGGGTATACCGGTAACTGGTACCTGCTCAATGAGAACGCATCACGCCCGATCGGCAACACAAACGCCGATGCGGCGATGGTTTTCCTTGTGAGTGACCCGTCCCTTGACATCAAGATCTGGGACTACAACCAGAACACCGATGTGACCGGCAAATCCGTTCCGCAGGGCGAGAAGCTCGGCTTCCGGATTGACACCAACATGTATCCCGCCGTTGACACCAGGTACCGCAGCAACGTCATTGATGACTCGCTGTACGGCTACTGGTATTACCCCCACGATGGTAACTACGCAGTCAACAACGCGAATTTCACGTGGAACTATACAACCGGATACAGAGATGGCATGTGGAACAACGGGACCGTCAACATCCTGACCAACCCCGATCAGCCCTGCTGTCCGATCTACAAGGAAGTCTACGTCGAGCGTTACCAGAACTTCACCAGCCAGAACTGGTGGATGACCTGGAGTGACGGTTACTACGGCTGCTACCGCGACTATTCGCAGGTCTGGTTCTGGAACAACACCAGCAGGGTACTCTTCGACACCTACGCCGATTACGACTACGGTAACGATTCCTACTGGGTGGGTGCATCAGAAGTGCTCGGTCCCCGGACCTTATCCGCTATGTCGGACACCACGGTCTGGACCCCGATCGACCTTTGTGGTATCGATGCCTACCCGCACTATCCGGTAGATGGCTACATCGACCTCAAGATCAAGGACGAGTCCAACGCCCAGATCAACGCGCTCTACAACAACTCTGTTGCAGACAGTGTTGCACTGGTTGCAGGCCCGAACTCCGTCCTGAAGAACTTCGTTGACAACCAGCCGTGGTTCTGGGGCAACAGACTTGCAACCGCCGTCAAACTGAACGCGGACAACCAGCCCATCGAAGGCGCTTACGTCTGGCACACCGGCGCACTTGACACATTCAACCAGTACGCCTACCCCGTCGGCACCTACACTGTTTGTGCAGAGTCCAAGCTCAACAAGATGAAGGACAACTACAAGCAGGGCGGCGCAGACTACACCGGCAAGACAGTATCCCAGTGCTACACGATCACCCTTGTCTCCGACTCGGTGAAGATCGAAGCCAACAAGGACTCAGTCGTCCGCTCCAAGTCATTCTCGACTACCGTCACGGGCAGACCCAGCACCTACTACTACCTGTGGGTCAAGGGCACCAGCTCAATGACCGGTACCTACGATGACCAGGCACCCATGATCGTACTGAACCAGGAAGGCGTCTACCTCGACTCCAACCCGTGGCCCGCACCGGCATCGTTCCCGGCAGTCAGCGGTCTCTACCAGTACGAGAACGGTGGCGGATTCACCATCTCTGAAGACACATCACGCTTCCCGGTCAACGGCTCGCGTGCATACGCCAAGATCAAGACCTCAACTTCCGGTACCCGGACCATTGAGTGGACCACCACCAACTGGACCAAGGCACAGAAGTACACGTTCCGTGTAGAGAACGAGTTCCCCGCAGGATCCGGCACCTACAAGAACGATGAGGTCGATGTGAAGGTCGAGAAGGGCGCAGTCACCATCGTGGCAGCCGGCGACCAGAGCTACTACCTCGGCGAAGAGATCAAGTTCTCCGGTACCAACACCGAGACCTACAAGACCTACCTGTTCATTGTCGGACCCAACCTGCCGACCTCCGGCGCTAACATCGCTAACGTCGACCCGCGGCACTGGCCCTCGTACAACAACGATGTAACCACCTTCAAGGCCATTGATGTCAACGGTGACAACACCTGGTCCTGGAAGTGGGGAACCGCCAACTACGCACTTGATGCAGGTACCTACACGATCTACGCTGTAAGCCAGCCCTACAACAAGGAGAACCTTGGCATGGCAGCATACGGCACGGTTTCCATCATCATCAAGAAGCCGTTCATCTCCGCAACTGCATCCCAGTCCACTGTCGCCAAGGGTGACAGAATCTACATCACCGGTACCGCCGAAGGTGACCCGAGCTCCGTCCAGATCTGGATCCTCGGCAAGAACAAGTACATCAAGGCTACCGAGTCCGTGAACTCCGACGCGTCCTTCAAGTATGAAGTCCGCCAGGAAGTCACTGCAAACCTCTACAGCGGTCAGTACTTCGTCGTCGCACAGCACCCGATGCAGAACAACCGGTTCGATATCGACACCGTTGATGTCGTCGGCGCTGGCCTCAACGAACTCGACACTGTCAACGACCTCTGGGTCTACAACAAGCAGCTCAAGGACAACAAGGGTTCAGACTACACCAGGATCTTCAAGCTCGGCGGCTCCGGCAGCCTGCAGGGATCCGATGCAGCTGAAGCACTTGTCCAGGGAATCAACGACGCTAACGTCGACGATACCTACACCAAGCTCCAGTTCCTCGTCGAGGAACCCGTCATCCGTGTCGACCCCATCGGCGACAAGCACGTTGGTGACAAGTTCACCATCACCGCACAGACCAACCTCGCGGTAGATGACGAAATCCTCGTCCAGGTCTACTCATCATCATTCAAGCCGACTCAGAAGAGCCAGAGCGGCGAGTTCAGCGGCGCCACCGGTACCGTCAAGGTTACCAAGGGTGACAGCGGCATGAACAAGATCTCGTTCGATGTCGACTCCTCGACATTCAAGCCGGACGAGTACATTGTTACTGAAGGCGCAGTCATCCAGGAAGCAACCGGTACTGCACTGTTCAACGTCCTCGAGACCACCGTAACCCCGGTCCCGACCACCGTTGTAGCAGTCCAGACAACTGTCGCAACCCCCGTCCCGACCACCATCGCAACCGCTGTACCCACCCCGGTCCCGACCACTAAGTCGCCCGGCTACGGTGCACTGATTGCCCTGATCGGCCTCGGCGCTGTTGCGTTCATCGTCGTCCGCAGGCACTGAACTAAAACCTAAACTTTCTTTTTTTTCAGATCAAGTTCCCGAAGTGGATTTCCGTTTTCATCGTTTCTTTCGTAGATTCCCGTTTCTTCTCCCCGGGTTACTGACGCCGCCATCGAATGGCACCTTTTTATTGCCGGAGCGGTTAACCTACATGTAAATGGGATACGTTTTATCTCATTTCGGCAGAGTATCCCGTGGAGGAGCGTTAACGTGAAATTCATGGTAAAAATACTGGATATTGCCACCCGGGGCGTACTTCTGAATCGGGCCGATGCCCGCAGGATAGGAGTACTCGATGGTGATCGGGTCCAGATTATTAATCCTGAGAACGGAGTTACAGCTACTGCGTTTGTTGAGACGACCCTGACTATTGCCCAGCAGGGGACAATCGGCGTCTACAGCATCACCAATGAGAAACTGCATCTCGCAGATGGAAACGAGGTTGAGGTACGGCAGGCCGGGCGGCCGAAGTCGCTGGATTTTATTAAAAAGAAGATGGATGGCGTAAAGTTGTCTAAAGAAGAGACGCTCACGGTAATCAAGGATGTCGTCAATGACGACATTTCTGCTGCTGAGCTGACAGCGTTTATCACCGCGACCTATATCAATCCGCTTGATATGGACGAGATCGAATACCTTACCCGGGCTATGGTCGAGACCGGCGAACAGATCAAGTTCTCCTCCCGCCCCATCGTCGACAAACATTCCATCGGAGGCGTACCCGGCAACAAAATATCGCTCCTTGTCGTTCCGATCATTGCAGCAAGCGGCCTGAAAATCCCCAAGACCAGCTCACGGGCTATTACCGGCGCCGGTGGGACAGCGGATCTCATGGAAGTTCTCGCATTTGTTGAATTCTCAAGCAGCGAAGTCCAGCAGATGACGGAAAAGATTGGTGGTTGTATCGTCTGGGGTGGAGCAACCAATATTGCCCCGGCTGATGACCGGATTATTATTCAGGAATACCCGTTCAAGATCGATGCCCGCGGCCAGATGCTGGCGAGTGTCATGGCAAAAAAGTTTGCTGTCGGCGCAAATCTCGTGGTTATCGATATCCCGGTCGGGCTCAACACGAAAGTCCCGACGATACCGGAAGGCAGAAAGCTTGCCCGGGAATTCATCGAACTGGGCGAACGCCTCAACATGAAAGTCGAATGCGCTCTTACCTATGGAGACACTCCGGTCGGCCACAGTATCGGACCGAAGCTGGAGGTCATTGAAGCCCTGAAAGTCCTTGAAGGTGCAACTGAGCCGAATTCCTTTATCCAGAAGAGCATCTCTATTGCCGGTATAGCACTCGAGATGTCAGGAAAAGCTGCACGGGGAGCCGGTACAGCCATGGCTTACGATCTTCTCGTCAAGGGGAAAGCCCTTGAAAAGTTCCGAAGGATTATTGAGATCCAGGGGGGTGACCCGAATGTAAAATCGTCGGATATCCTCCCCGGCGAACACCAGTTCGTTGTTAATGCCCCGACATCCGGGTATGTTATCGAGATGAACAATAAATCCCTGATCTCCCTCGCACGAACAGCCGGAGCTCCTCATGACCGCGGGGCGGGTGTCCTTCTCCATGCAAAAAAAGGAAAACTCGTCAAGGCCGGTGAACCCCTCTTTACCATCTATGCTGACCGGAGCTGGCGGCTCCAGCAGGCAATTGAGGAAGGCCGGCGCCTGATGCCGGTACTGGTCGAGGGCATGCTGCTCGATCGTGTGCCTTCCACAGTCGAACTCTAGACCGATGTCCTGATATATGAGCAGGTGGCGATATTTTATCATGTATCGATATCGCTCTCCTTTTCTCCTCCTTTTATTATGCCTGTTCCTCCTCTGCAGCACCGTGCAGGCAACGATAGATCTGCAAATCACCGTGCGGGATAGCATCGATAATACCTCAATTCCGAATGCAGTTGTCTACGTCAATGGTCAGGACTTCGCACGAACAAACAATAATGGCCAGTACTTCCTCTCCCATAACGGCCAGGGTGATCAGCGTATCCGTATCTCTATGGTCGGATATACCGATTGGGAAAACATTGTCCCGAAAAACCAGGAAGCACTTATTGTTAATATGAGCCGGAAGGCTGTCACCCTGACAATAAATCTGTATGACTCCGATACCCTCAGCCCTGTTCCCGGGGCTGTTGTGAACATATCTGCGATGAATTCCACGCAGAGCAAGCAGAGCGATGCGGCCGGTGTGGTTACTTTCATCGTGAATGCCAATATGCTGTATTCGGTGGATATTAACGCACCCAATTACGAACCCCGGAGCGGCACAGCTGACGTCGGGATGGAGAACAAGGCAGTTCAGTTCTGGCTTCTTTCAGGAAATAAATATTCATTTGTGGTAAAGGACAAAGCATCCAAGACGGCAGTCCAGGGAGCGGAAATTCGTCTTAATTCAATCCTAGCGGGAAAGACCGATGAACGTGGAATCCTGAGTACACCGGTTGCCCGGGGCAAGACGTATACGATTGAGGTTAAAAAGGATGGATACGAATCTGTTACGGAATCGAGAACCATCAGTCAGGGCGACGCGATTTATATAATCGAGATCGCCAAAGCCCCGATAGGTGCTTTTGTGTATGTTTATGATGAAAACAACAGCCCGGTGAACGGTGCAGAGATCTATATCAGCCAAAACCTGTCCGGAACAACGAACGAGTACGGGCGTCACACGTTTCCCGATCTGGTTTTTGGATCCTACCCCGTGGAAATAAGAAAGATTGGGTATAATCCTTCAAACCGGACAATAACCGTATCTAATAAAAGCGAGGATTATTCGTTCACCCTGGTTGCTGAACGTTCTGCCCTTACCATCTCTGTCAGGGATAAAGAGGCAAAAGAGATTCCGCGTGCAGTGATCTCCGTTGATGAAACAGTTATCGGGCAGACCGATGATCACGGCCAAATCAGTACCAGCGTCAGGTTCAACAGGATATATAATATTTCAGCAACCCGTGAAGGCTACCAGCCGGCCTCTCTCCGGAAAGAAGTTATCGCAGGTAACACCACCGACTCCGTGACAATCAGTCTCGATAAATCCATGGACATGGGTTTTCTCGGGATTATCGGGGGTGTCATTCTCGTGGTTCTTGCCCTGTTTGTCGTGTTCAGGAAGTTCGGCAGAAAACCCGGCCACCATGTTACGAGAAGGAATGAAATCTAATCTTTTCCACCAACGATTTCACTAGGAAAAGGAAAAAAGCGGACCCAGCGGGAATCGAACCCGCGTCCTTGGGTTCGAAGCCCAAGAGGATGTCCTCTACCCCATGGATCCTGCTCAACTTCTTAACATCAAAAGATATTAAGCATTCTCTACCGATAAATTACCGGATGATACTATCTGCCGCGGAGATTGAACGCCGCCTCGGTCTTAAAAACGATGAGGCCAGACTTGTCATACGCCCGTACAGCAGCGAAAGCCAGCAACCGGCGTCGTATGACCTCCGGGCAGCAGACGAGACCAGACTTCCCCGGGGAGTCTGTACCCTTCTGCCAACACTGGAATGGGTTGAACTGCCGGGGGACCTTGCCGGCACGATACGGTGCAGGTCATCCTTCGGGCGACGGGGACTCCTCCTTGGAGCCGGATTCGTGGATCCAGGTTTCCGGGGGCAGTTAACACTCTGCCTGAGCAACATGGGAATCGAGGAGATCACCTTAAAGAAAAACGAGCGGATAGCCCAGATGATACTCCACGAGGTATGTAACCCGGCGCAGAAGTATAACGGGCGATATCAGGACAGCCTTGGTGTGGTTGGGGCGAAATGAGCATGATCCGTACAGAACGAAAATATATCGAAATATTACGTATCCTCCGGGAACATCAGGATCCCATGGGGGCAAAGCGGCTCTCGGAACTGATGGCAGAACGCGGCTTTGTCCTGAGTGACAGGGCAGTCCAGTACTATCTCAGCTACCTTGACACTATGGGTTTTACGGAAAAGATAGGCAATCAGGGGAGAGTTCTGACTCCTGAGGGTCGGCAGGAGACAGACAGTGCCCTTGTTGATGACAGGATCGGGTTCATCATTTCAAAACTGGAACGCCTAGCATACCGGAGCACCTTCGATCCGTCCACCAGCACGGGGGAA
>Ga0302253_1000122_pt1 | contig 84247 bp, 87 predicted proteins | sample AAG_RA_Trp_MG_FD_193537 | JGI IMG/M metagenome (GOLD analysis project Ga0302253, IMG submission 193537) | Enriched activated sludge microbial communities from anaerobic digester in WTTP, New Holstein, Wisconsin, United States - AAG_RA_Trp | ecosystem: Engineered > Bioreactor > Anaerobic >... | reverse complement strand
TAATAAAATGATACGTCAGGCAGCCGAAGTAACCGGGGTCGACGCAGGTGTCGGCGTCGAAACACGAGATAACCACGTCGTCATAAGGGATGTCGCGGGAAGAGACGAATTCCTTCCCTCTCCTGGCCGCCCATGTCGCGTTCGCCCCTTTCGTCTTAGCTTCGCCGGGGAGATTATCCGGGTGAAAAGTCGAGATGTAGCCGAAGAAACATCCCTTGAACTCCTTTTCCAGCAGCGCGGCGGTCTCACGGGAAGACGGATGCCTGCTCTCAAAAGATACTATAACGATCATCTTCTCTTTCGGATAAAGACAATCCCGTAACGACGCAAGAGAAGGCCTCAGAATATCCGGCCCTTCTTTATAAACCGGAAAAACCACCAGGTGGTATATCCGTTCCCACTCTCTGCCCGCCCCGGACGACCGGCAATCGGCAAGCCAGTCGCGGTTACGCTGCCGGTATAATTTATGGTGCGCCATGATCAACAGGGTAGTCAGGTATAACGTCCTGATAATCCAGTAAAAATCGAACGTGATGATCAGGGCGGCGCAAAAAACCGGCTTCCAGGCCGACAAAAGCACAAGCATAAGGATCACTCCCCACGACAATGCCCCCGGGATGATCTCCAGCGTTCTTCTTATCCCGATGTTCTTATTCTTCATTTCTGGTCCTGATCAAATCGTACAAGGGCGCCGTGCGGCTGTCCAGCTCCAGCTTATACAGGTTGCCGTGCGTGTCTCCCTCGGGAGACCTCTCCTGGTCAAGGAACCATAAAGTATCGCTGCCGGTATCGTAATACGCCTGCGCGTCGCGCCGATTAAGCCTTGCCAGCGTGATCGGACAAGCGCGCGGCCTCGCCTCCATCACCTCCACGGAACGAGCTGTGACTATCACCAGATGAAAACTGTCGGAGTGCCAGAAGACATCCCGGATATCCGACTGCGGATAATCCAGGATGAACGGAACGCGCTCGGGTTCGGCATCCCTGCGTTGCTGCAGTTCGGCTATGCCGATCTGGGAGGGGGAAAAGTAGAGTAATTTATTCCTGTCGGAGGAAAAAAGGTATCCGGCTGCATGAGACTGCAGTTCCGGCAGCCTGCCGACCGGAACCCGGCGTTCTCCGTCGAGCCCGCAGCGATAAAGTATGCGGTCCCTGGAGTCCAGATAATATACGGCCTCCTTCTCCTTGTCGAGGAAGAAATACGCCACCGAGGTCTTATTGACTTTCTTAAGGTTGTTACGCAGGGGAAAAAGCAGGATCTTGTCGAGGCGCGTTATCTTGCTTTCCTCTATCCGGACGTCATCCGACCAGGGATAGTATCCGCGCAATTCAACGCGCACCTCGTAAGTGCCGGGAAGCAGTTCGTTGACGGTCGCGGGGCTTTTTTCAACCAGGAGCTTTTTGTCCAGGTAAATTTCGGCCCCCGGCGGCTGGGTTTTGAGATACAACAGCCCCGTCCTGCTGAATTTAAAGGTGCGCCTGTCGAATTTGTAACCGAAGGAAAAAGAGAGGATCAGCGGCAGGCCGGCGAAAAAGACCGCGACGCTGCTGTAGAATAAAAAAGCCCTTATCCTCTGCTCATTAAGCCCCTTTTTATGGAACCACGCCGGTTTCACCTGGACTGAAGCGCTTTCTCGATCTTTTCGAGTTTTGCGAGCGCTTTCTTGAGCATCTCGTTCATTTCGGCAAGCATCTTTTCATATTCAAGCCGCCTGCGCGAATCGCCGCCGAGCTTCTTTTCTTTCCATTTCTTGAAACCCTCTCTGGCGTCTTCTTCTTCTTTGACGATCAGGAAATCGACGTATTTGGAGAGCCTCTCGCGCTCTTCCCTGGAGGCAAAAGAAGTAAAAAACACTCCTATCCCGTAAAAGGGTTCCGCCCCCGGACCTTCCCTAAGGTCGCAGCGGAATACCGTGCCGTTACACCGGACCTGTCCGCCCGATTTCTTGTCCTGTCCGTAATCAGGTATCTCGAGGGTAACATCAAGTTCCGCTCCGGAATCGAACTGCCTGGAAACCTCGATATAACTGCCCAGGCGGCTGATGTTGACGGTAACGCCGGATAATTCCTCTTTCTTGCTGAAAACAAGTTTTACCGGCAGCGACACGTGCATCCTTTTTTCTTTCCTTCTTTCTATGCCCATTCCGCCTCCCCTTTTTAAAATTTCATCAACGCCATGGTCTCCGCCCTGGTCTTTTCGCTTTCCTGGAATATCCCGCGCACCGCCGAAGTGACCGTCAGCGTCCCCGGTTTTTTTACTCCGCGCATCGACATGCAGAGATGCTCCGCTTCGATCACCACCATGCATCCGCGCGGCTGGAGTTCCTTCATCACTATGTCCGCTATCTGCGTGGTCAATCTCTCCTGCACCTGCGGGCGGCGGGAAAGTATATCGACTACCCGCGCCAATTTGCTCAAACCGGTAACACGGCCGTTCTTCGGTATGTATGCCACATTGGCCTTGCCGATAAAAGGAAGCAGATGGTGTTCGCAGATGCTGTAAAGCGGTATCCCCTTGAGAAGGATGATCTCGTCGTGTTTCTGCTCCAGGATTACCTCCAGCTCTTCTTTGGGATCGCGCCCGATGCCTGAGAATATCTCCTCGTACATATCGGCTACCCGCCTCGGCGTTTCCAGCAGGTCGGTGCGGCCCGGGTCATCACCGATCGCCTCCAGGATATCCTTCACCGCTTTCTCTATCTTGGCCTTATCCATCTTCACCTTATCCATAGCTGTCCTCCGTTTCACTTCCCTATGCAGAATCTGCCGAATATCCTCTTCAATACGTCTCCCGAGAAATCCAGCCCCAAGATCGAGTCCATTCCGGCAAGGGCGTCCTTGATGTCCTGTGCCGTCAGTTCCGGAGAAAGGCCGTCAATAAACGACGCGCCTGCCGCGCAAAGATGCCGTTCCGTCCTTCTCAACAATTCCAGGTGCCTGCGGCTGGAGATGAAAACCTCTCCGCCCTCCGGCGCCCTTCCCTTGAATATCCGGCCGGCTATCTTTTCTTCCAGCAGTCCGAGGTTGAGCCCTTTCTTAGCCGAAACCGAAACGTATTCCCCGAATGCTTTTTCCAGCAGTCCCGTTTCCGCCCGCAATCTAAGATCACATTTATTGACCACCGCCAGCACGTTCTTTTTCCTGCTCAACCGCCTTATCAAGCTTCTGTCGTCCGCTTCCAGTTTTCTACCGCCGTCGAACAGAAGCAGGACCGCGTCGGCGAAATCCATATAGCGCCTTGAGCGCAGAACGGCTTTTCTTTCGGCGGCGTCCTGCGGCTCCTTGATACCGGCCGTATCAATAAGCCTGACCGGGATGCCTTTAATATCCGTATCTTCTTCCACGGTGTCACGCGTCGTGCCGGCTATATGAGTCACGATGGAACGCTCTCTTTTCAACAGCGCGTTCAAAAGCGAGGATTTCCCGGTGTTAGGCCTGCCGCAAATAGCCACGCTCGCGCCTTCGCTTAAAGGGATGCCGCAGCGGGAAGTCTCGATCAAAAAACGTATGCCTTCGATTGCCTTTTCCAAACACGCCGGGGCGTTCTCCGTTACTCCCCCGTAAGCTTCCTCTTCCGGGAAATCGATGGCGGCCTCCAGCCCCGCCAGCAGGTCCATGAGCTCTGCTCTCAACGGCATTATCCGGGCGGAGAGCCCTCCTTTGAGATGCATCACTCCGCTTCTTAAAGCCGCTTCCGTCCGCGCTCCGATAACGTCCATTACCGCTTCGGCCTGCGAAAGATCTATGCGCCCGTTCAAAAAAGCCCGCTTGGTAAATTCACCCGGTTCGGCCGGGCGGCAGCCGTTTTGCAGTAACAAATCCAGAATACGCCTGGAGCTGATAACGCCGCCGTGACAGTTGATCTCCACGACGTCTTCGCGGGTATAACTGCGCGGGGCCTTCATTATCCCCAGCATTGCTTCATCCACGGCCTGCCCGGAAGCCTCGACTACCCAGCCGTAGTTCAAAGAATGGCTCGGCAGCTCCGACGGTTTACCTCCGGCCGCCGTCCTAAACACTCTGTCCGCTACGCCGAGGGCATTTTTACCGCTGATCCTGATTATGGCTATCCCGCATTCGCCGGGAGAGGTGGAAAGGGCCGCTATCGTATCAGAGTCGTCCCGTAATAACATCGCGCGCCTCTCCCGCCAGGAATAAAGACCCGGCGACCAGTATCATATCCTCCTTTTCCGCCTCGGATTTCGCTTTTTCCATCGCTTCCCCGACGGAGACGGTCTTCAGGACTTTAACGCAGCCTCCAAGGCGTTCGCTAACACGCAAGACTTCTTTTTCTATCACATCAGTGCCGCTGGCGCGGGGGTTATCCGCCCTGGTTATTACTACGCTATCTGCCAAAGGGACCAATTCCCTGCAAACGGCGCGGATGTCTTTATCGGCAGACAACCCCAGCACAAGTATCAATCTGCGGAAAGAAAAACTCTCCTTTACAGTCTCTCTTAATGCCGCGGCCGAGGCCCTGTTCTGCGCCCCGTCAAGAAGGATAAGGGGATCCCGCGCGATCGTCTCGCACCTGCCGGGCCATACGGTATTATAAAGTCCCCGCCTTAAAGAATCAATATCGGTTTGCAGCCTGTATCTATGAGCCAAGGCTTCCACCGCCCCCAGCGCGGTAACGGAATTTACCACCTGGTGCTTTCCCGGCAGAGTCACTCGCAGGCCGCCGTATTCGGCGAACCTCCCTTTCACGCCGAATGTGCCGTCATTTATCTTAAAGGTTATATCTTTTCCGACCTCCCAGAGCCCGGCCTTGGTCCAGGCGCACCTCTTCCTGATTACCTCCGCCGCCGGTCCCATCTGGGGAGAAGAGATCACTTCCAAAAGCTGCTTTTTATTGACTGCCGGCTTGATGATCCCGGCTTTCTCCCCGGCGATCTCCGCCAATGTCCTTCCCAGCACCCGCGTATGCTCGTAACTTATCGGCGTGATTACCGCAACCGCCGCCTCCACGCAATTAGTGGCGTCAAGCCTGCCTCCGAGTCCGGTCTCAAACACGCAGAAATCTACGTTCTCCCGGGAAAAATAGCGTAAAGCCAAAGCCGTGCAGAACTCAAAATACGTAACCCCTTTTTCCCCGTCCCCGCCGCCGGATTCCCCGTTAGCTTCTATCAATTCTCCGGCGAGGCGGCTGAAAGTTTCCTCCGGGATCATCCCCTCGAAAGGGTCGCGCCCGTCCGCGCTCCGCGCGCCCGGACGCAGTATCCTGAAGCGTTCCCGCAGGCCGCTCAAATGCGGAGAGGTGTAAAGCCCTACGGAGTAGCCCATCTCTCTCAACATATAAGCCGTGAAGGCGCAGGTGGACCCTTTCCCTTTGGAACCGGCCACGTGCACGCAGCGCAGGCCGCGCTGCGGATCTCCGACGCGCTTCAGAAAACCCGCGAAGCGCTCCAGTTTAAAAGACGTTTTATAGGCCCAGCGGGAGACCTTTTCGTAATTTATCAGGGATTCGAGATAATCCAGGATCTGGGGATAAGTCATGGAGGCTAAAAACGGTTCAATGTTTGAAATGCCGGATGCCTGTAAAGACCATCGCTATACCGTATTTATCGCAGGCGCGGATTATCTCCTCGTCGGCTATCGAACCTCCGGGCTGTATTATCGCTTTCACGCCGGCCCGGGCCGCCAGGGTGATGGAATCCGGTTTTGGAAAGAAGGCGTCCGAAGCCAGGCACAGCTCCCCGGCTTTCCTGCCGGCTTTCTTGGCGGCGATGGCCACCGACTCGACCCTGGACATCTGCCCGGCGCCTATCCCGGCGCAGCGGGTCCCTTTAGCCAGTACGATCGCGTTCGACTTCACGTGTTTGGCGATCTCCCAGGCGAAAAAGAGACTTTTCATCTGTGCACGTCCCGGCTTTTTGCGGGTCACAACCTTAAGTTTTTGCTCGTCTAAAGAGAATATGTCGCGTTCCTGCAGCAGACATCCTCCGTTTACGCGTTTGAAATCCATTCCCCGGAGATCGTTGTAATCCGGGAGTTCCAGCAGGCGCAGGTTCTTTCTGCCTTTGAACAGTTCGGCGACTCCTTTATCGTACCCGGGAGCGATCACGCATTCCAAGAAACCGCTGCGCAATATCGCGGACGCGGTCTTGGCGTCCAAAGGCTTATTCAGAGCGACGATGCCGCCGAAAGCGGAAAGCTGGTCGCATTTCCAGGCGTCCAGATACGCTTTGCATAGAGTCTGCGCGCAGGCGGCGCCGCAGGGGTTATTGTGTTTCACGATCACCGCAGACGGCTTATTGAATTCCCGTGCGATCTCCACCGCCGCGTTCAAATCGAGAAAATTGTTGAAGGAAAGCTCTTTACCCTGCAGCTGGCGCATTGCTGCCAGGCCGGATATTCTGCCGGACGTGCCGTAGAAGGCGGCGCGCTGATGCGGATTCTCCCCATAACGGAGATCCTGCAATTTGACGAACTCCATGCGCAGATCGCGCGGCAAACCGTGGAGACGCTCTTCCCGCCGTCCGCCGCCGGAAAGGTAAGCGTATATCGCGCCGTCATAGGCGCTGGTCCTGGCAAAGGCTTCCGCCGCGAGGGAGCGCAGCAATTCGGCCGGCAGGCATCCGTTGTTACGTTTCATTTCCGAGATCACGGCTGGATAACGCCGGGGGTCGCAAATCACCGCCACGGAAGCGTTGTTCTTGGCCGCGGAACGCAGCATGGACGGGCCTCCGATATCTATATTCTCGACGATCTCTTCGTCACCGGCGCCGGACCTGGAGGCTACTGCTTCAAAAGGATACAGATTCACCACCACCATGTCTATCTCTTCAATACCCCGGCTTTTCAGGCTTTCCATATGTTCCCGGTTGCTCCTGACCGCCAGCAGTCCTCCGTGTATTGCCGGATGCAAGGTTTTCACTCTGCCGTCCAGCATCTCCGGGAAACCGGTGTGTTCTGAAACTTCCTTGACTTTAAATCCTTTCTCACGCAGCATGGCGGCGGTTCCGCCGGTAGAAATTATCTCCACGCCGAAATCGCGCAGGCAGGCGGCGAACTCCGTAAGCCCTTGTTTATCGAAAACGCTGATCAACGCCCTTTTTATCTTTATCATCCGACAACCTTCTTTCCGCCGGGTCAAACGGTCATTTGTTGCATTTGAAAACTATATAATCCCCGTCCCTAACGATGTATTCCTTATTCTCCAGACTTATCTTGTTGTTATTCCTTGCCTGTGAAAGACTTCCCGCGCTGATTAAATCGGTATAGCTCACGACCTCCGCGCGGATAAAGCCCTTCTGGATGTCCGAATGGATGCACCCGGCGGCTTCCCAGGCGTTGGCGCCTTTTTTCAGGGACCAGGCGTGCGAATCCTTGTCTCCGGCCGTAAAATATGAAATATATCCGAACTCTGCGTAGGCAGGCGGCAACAGTTTATCCCTGTCCGCGACCTCTTCCGCGGCGGCCAGATATACCGGTTTCACAGTCAACAACGGATAGCCGGCGATGAATTTAGCTTCTTCCGCGCTTATCTCCAGTTCCGAAAGGAATTTGACCTTGTCCAGCTGGTCCTTGAATCTCGCCATGAGCTTCTTTTCCGCCTCGTCGCTCGAACGCTCCAGGCGCAGATCCACGAACTCCATATCGGAAATTATAAGATCGTCTTTATTCAACGCCGGGCAGATGATACCGTCGGCTTCTTTGATCTTTTCCCGGTCGGTGATAAGGTCTGCCTGGATATAAACCTTCTTCCCGGAATTGAACATTTTTGCCAGAGCGTCAACCCTGTCGTCCTTGACGTTAGCCTTACCGGGTTGAATACTATCTATGCCGAATATGCCTATTTTCATTATGAATCCTTTCTCTTCCTTGCTGGTTAGCTGCCGTGAAATGCCGGGACAACAGATCAAATACGCTTAGAAAGAAAATCAACACTTCTGATCGCGTATAGGTATTATATTATATACCGATTTAACCGGAAAGCAACCCAAATACGATACCGCCGTGGGAATGATATGAGTTAGGGATTCTAAAGAACTGGGGTCCCTCGCATTGCGTAAGACTAAGCGCGGAAGGTAATACAACTATCCTCAGTTTTCCAGAAATTCCCACCTCTTGTAGGATTCTTCAAGCTCTTTTTCCAGGGCGATCAACCTGGCCTTTACCCCGGCTATCTTTGCCGCTTCCCGCTGATAAAAATTCATGTCCGTTAAAAGGGCGTATATATCTTTTTGCTCCGCCTCCAGCCGGTTTATTTTATCCGGCAGGGCATTCAGTTCCCTGCGTTCTCTATAAGAAAGTTTCTTCTTTTTTCCCGCGCTGTCCCCGGACCTGTTCTCACGGGGAGGCTTGCCGGGCTTGCCCTCGCGCGCTTCAGCGGGTTTTTTCTGCCTAAGCCAGTCGTCGTATCCTCCGGGATACTCGCCTATCACGCCGTCTCCTTCCAGGACCATGGTCGAGGTCACCACGTTATTCAGAAAAGCCCTGTCGTGGCTCACTAAAAGCAGGGTCCCGGAGAATTCCAACAACAGTTCCTCCAGCAGTTCCAGGGTCTCCAGGTCAAGGTCATTGGTAGGCTCGTCCATCACCAGCAGGTTGAACGGCCTGCTGAAAAGCCTGGCGAGAAAAACCCTGTTCCGCTCTCCTCCGGAAAGGCCGCGGACAGGATAGCGCGCCCGCTCGGGGGAAAAAAGGAATTCTTGCAGATACCCGATGACGTGCCGCGGCTTTCCGTTAAAGATTATAGTCTCCCCCGTTCCGCTGACGTTCTCGATCACAGAACGTTCCTCCTCCAGCTGTTCGCGCAGCTGATCGTAATAAGCGATCTGCAAATCGGTCCCCAGCGTGATCTTGCCGGTATCCGGCTTGAGCAAACCGAGCAGTATCTTCAACAGGGTGGTTTTGCCGCTGCCGTTGGGCCCGATCACCCCTATTTTGTCTCCGCGCATTATCTGAGTGGCGAAACCGCGGACCAAGCGGTTATCTCCGTAAGCGAAATTTATGTTGACCGCCTTGATCACCCTCTGGCCGGAAAAGACACTTTCCTGCGTCTTGAAGCCGGCTCGGCCGGCATCCCTGCGCTCGGCGTTCTTCTCCCGGCGCAGACGCTCAAGCGCCTTGACCCGGCCCTCATTTCTGCAGCGCCTGGCCTTCACCCCCTGCCTGATCCAAACCTCTTCGCGGGCCAGTTTCTTGTCGAAATTCTCCCGGGAGGAATCCTCGATATCAGACATCAGCCTCTTGCGTTCAAGGAACGTTTTATAATCGCAGGCCCAGCTGAAGATCCTGCCGCGGTCAATTTCCATTATCCTGGTCGCGACGCTGCTCATAAACATCCGGTCATGAGTGACAAAGAAAACCGTCCCGGGATAATTCAGCAGGAACTTCTCCAGCCAGTTCACCGAATCTATATCCAGGTGATTGGTCGGTTCGTCCAGCAGCAGCAATTCCGGTTTGAGCACCAACGCCCTGGCAAGCAGCACCCTGCGTTTCTGCCCGCCGGATAAGGTCTCGAAAGCGCTCTCCCCCGGCAGCTTCATCAGGCTTATCATATATTCCGCCTGGTTGTTGAGGTCCCAGGAAGAGGTGCGCTCTATCTCTGACTGCAGGTCGTCGAGACGGCGCAAGACTTCTTTGCCGGAGTTGGATTGCAGCAGACGGCTTAAACGGTGGTATTCCGATAAAAGTCCGGCGCGAGCGCCCAGCCCTGAAAATACGACGTCGAAGACCGTGCCCTGGATATCAGGCGGTACCTCCTGGGGAAGATGCGCCGACTGCAGACCTGAAGAAAAGACCACGCTGCCGCCGTTGACCGGCTGCGCCCCAGACATCACTTTCATCAACGTGGTCTTGCCGCTACCGTTCCTGCCCAACAGCGCGATACGCTCGCCTTGTTCCACCTGAAGGCTTAACTTATCGAAAATAAGAGGCCCGCCGAAGCTAAGGCTGATTTCCTGAAGACTGATGAGTGGCATAATAAGTACGGGTTATAAACGGAAGAACCGAGGACTTTGAGCAATGGAACATAGGCCGCTTCGACAAGCTCAGGGCAAACTCCATTGAGCGTTGGATTGTCGAATGCTCTATTTCCGATCGCTCATGAGATATTTATCGAGAATAGATAATCGAAAATAGACCGCAACTGAGCTCTTATCGACTTTCTATTCTTCGATTGCTCAATCGCTCCACCAAATTACCGTTTTGCGGTAATTTGGTAGCCCCAACCGGATTTTCAATGACGGCATACGTTACAACGCCTCTTCTACGAAGTAACGTATCTGCCGGAATTGATCCCGCGGAGCGCGTAAAATTATCGCGGAGAATTTTACGCCTTTGCGCAGCGGGAGAACCGGAATAAGTATCTTGGCGACACTACCTTGAAGAAGTAGCCCCAACCGGATTTGAACCGGTGTTTAATGGCTGAGAACCATTCGTCCTAGACCAGGCTAGACGATGGGGCCGTTTATTTCTCTCTGTCGAACCGCGGATATTGAATGACGGGGGCCTGCACTAGTGCGCTGTTAAATAAGTCCTTTCAACAGCGCACAGATTCCGCCAAAGCTTGAGTGGCGGATGATCTATTTTTCGATTCTCGATTATCAGAAACTTATGTATCAGGGTGTTACCCAAAGGGGAACACTTGCCCAATTCCCCACAAGGGCAAGGTGTTATCCCATAAGGGGAACACTTGCCCCACGCAAAAAAGACTGTATAATTTTAAGTTATTAACCGGTTTTAGTCAACAATTTTGTTGACCCTCCGACTATCTATAGTATATACTTGTTGTAATTGTTCGCCCGGCAGCTCCGGACGCCAACGTATAAAGTACTTCTCCAAACAAAAAATGAGCATACAAGCCGGTCTAGGCATAAGCACCGACAAGGATTCCTTGAAAGCGGTAAGAGAAGCCGCATTACAGGCGAGGCAAAGGCTTGACGGCAACGCCTCCCCGAATGTCGCCATCGTTTTCAGTTCGATAGAATTCGCCCACCTGACCATGCTTAAGACCATCTCTTCCATGTTCGGGCATATCGACGTGCTCGGCTGCAGCACGACGGCCGTGCTTTGCAATCAAGGCGTGTTTCGGCACGCCGTGGCGGTGCTGTTGTTGAATATGAGTCCCGACACCTATTACACCACAGGGAGCATAACGGACATAAAATACAAAACCGCGATCAAGGCCGGAGAGGAATTCGGGGAAAAACTCCTCGCCGGGCTCAAATCGGCGCGCAGGGACCTCGGTATAATATTCTCGGACGGCCTTATAGACAAAAGCTCCAACCTCATTTACGGTATGCAGGAGCGCCTGGGCACCAGCTTTCCCGTGGTCGGCGCGCTGGCAATGGACAACCTGCGTTACTCGAAGACTTTCGTTTACTACAACCAATCGGTGGAAAGCGACGCCGCGTGCGGCCTGATCCTGGGAGGAGGGGTTAATTTCGGGCTGGGGATAAGGCACGGCTGGAAACCCCTGGGCAAACCGCGCTACATTACCAGGGCCAGCGGGAACATTGCCTACGAAATAGACGACATCCCGGCCGCCACTGTATACGAGGATTATCTGGACTGCGACATAAAAGAACTGCGCCTGGAACTGCGGCGCATCGGTACTTTCTATCCAATAGGCATATATCTGCAGGGAGAAGAAGAATACCTTCTGCGGAACATAACCGATATCGGAGAGGACGGTTCCCTGATACTGCAGGGGAACATCCCCGAGAACAGCCAGATAAGGCTGATGATCGGGACCAAGGAGACCTGTTTCACTGCCGCGGAACAGGCCGTGCACGAAGCAAAAGAAGCATTATCGGTGAAGACCGGTGCCTGCCCCAGAATAAAGTTTGCTCTTGTATTCGATTCCATTTCGCGCTATATGTTATTGGGTAGAGACGCGGAAAAAGAAGTGGAAGCGGTTAAGAGAGCGGTCGGTCCCGGGGTCCCGGTAATAGGACTCTACACATACGGAGAACAGGGCCCTCTTAAATCAATTGATTATCACGGTAAGGTCTATCTGCATAATCAAACAATAAGCGTGCTGCTGGTGGGAGAATAACCTTGGACAACGAAATACTTGTCAATATTTTATGGCTGGCATTCGCCGCGATGGCGCTGACCCTGCTCATATTGTATCTTAAAAAGAATGAAAAAATAAACAGTCTGCAGTCAGCCGTCATTAATCTCAAGACGACCCTGGAAGAGATGGATGAACAGGCTAAACTGATCGTCAGGACGGACATCGCCCTCAACAAGACCCAGGAAGAGCTCGATAAGAAACTCACCGGCCTATACGCCCTGCAGAGGCTGTCCAGGGCGATAAGCACGACGTTGGAAGAAAAACATATATTCCGCAAGATAGAACTTTCCCACCTGGAGGATCTGGGATTCGAAAAGGCCTGCGCTTTCCTCTGGAACGCCGAAAGCGGGGAATTCGTCCCTTATCTCTATATCGGCTATATGGAAGATGAGATCGACTACATAATAGCTGACCTCGCGGAGAAACGCGATTTTTATCTCGACCTTATCGGCAGGCAAAAAACCCTTTCCTCCATATCTTTACAGAGAGAGCTGGGGTCGCTTGAAATGAGCAAGGCATTCCACGCCAACTCTTTTGTCATTTCACCGATCATGCCAAAAGAAGGCGACAAAGGATTCATTTTCGTCGGTGCCGGCGCAGATATGCCGCTGACCGAAGGAGACGAGGAATTCATCATACTGCTGGCCAACCAGGTAAGCCAGGCACTGGACAACGCGCGCCTCTTCGAGCACACCTGGATGGCCCAGCAGAATCTGGAACGAAAAGTCGAGGAACGGACTCAAGAACTCAGCCAGGCGCTGGAAGAAGTAAAAATCATAAGCAAACGAAAAACGGATTTCATATCGGCGGTCTCTCACGAACTGCGCACGCCGCTGACCTCGGTAAAAGGATACGCCGCCATACTGATCGAGGAAAAGCTCGGCGCCCTGCCGCCGGCGGTCAAAGAGCGGCTGGAGAAAATAAACAGGCACAGCGACGAACTGGTGCGCATGGTCAACGACCTGCTCGACATCTCGCGCATCGAAGCCGGGAAAACCATAATGAGGCTCGTCCCGCAGGATATCCAGGAATTGAGCGCGTCCGTGGCGGACCTTATCAGCATCCAATGCAAAGAGAAAGAGATCGAACTGCTCACGGAGATCCCGGAAGCTCTGCCTAAAGTCATGGCCGACCGCAGCCAGATAGAGCGCGTTCTCATAAATCTGCTCGGCAACGCGGTAAAATTCACGCCCCGGCAGGGCAAGATAATCATCCGCATTTCCGAAGAACACGGGCGGGTGAAAGTAGATATTCAGGACAGCGGTATAGGTATGCCGCCGGAAGCGCTCGAGCGTATTTTCGACGAGTTTTACCGCGTAGACAACGAAATCAATCAACATGTGAAAGGGACCGGCCTCGGCCTCTCGCTGGTTAAACATATCGTCGAGGCCCACCAGGGGCGTATATGGGTCACCAGCACCCAGGGAAAAGGCAGTACTTTTAGTTTTACCCTGCCCAAGATAAACTAAAATGATGAGACCACGCGTGCTCCTCGTAGACGACGATCCGGATATCCTCGACGTGCTCGAGATAACCTTATCGGAAGATAATTATGATATCAGCAAAGCCAGGGATGGAGAAGAAGCGCTCAAGGTCATCCGTTCCAGGCCTTTCGACCTGATCATACTCGACCATAACATGCCGAAGATGACGGGGAGAGAAGTCTGCGCCGAGATCAAGAAAGACATCCTTTTAAGGCATATCCCTGTCCTGATGGTCACCGGTAAAGGGGAAGTGCACGATAAGGTCTGCGGACTGGAGGCCGGGGCGGACGATTACATAGTGAAACCTTTCGAACCGAAAGAGCTCCAGGCCAGGATACGCATGACACTAAAAAGGAGCGAACGCGACCTGGACGCCAATCCTCTTACCCGCCTTCCCGGGAACATCTCCATAATCGGCGAGTTGTCGGAGCGCATAGATAAAAAAGAAAAATTCGCCGTATGCTACGTTGACCTGAATAAGTTCAAAGCTTACAACGATAGCTATGGTTTCGAACACGGCGACGATATCATAAAAGAAACCGCCCGCATCCTGATCAGGGCCGTGCAGGAGATCGGCACGGATTCGGATTTCATCGGGCATATCGGGGGGGACGATTTTGTGGTAATCACCAAAGTGGAGACTGCGGAAGCGATCAGCGGCAGGATCATCGCCGATTTCGACCTCTCGGCTCCTCACTTCTACAACGAGACGGACAGGGAGAACGGCTACATTCTGGCAAAGGACCGCGCAGGCAACATGCAGAAGGTGCCGCTGGTCTCGGTCTCCATCGGTATAGTCACTAACGAATTGCGCAAGATCGAACACGTCGCCCAAGTGGGCGAAATCGGTGCCGAATTGAAGGCTTTCGCGAAAAGCAAAGAAGGAAGTAATTACGTAAAGGACAAAAGAAAAGAAGAGTGAAGCCTCCGGGGCCGTTTGGGTTCCTGCGCTCGGAGGATTGAATTGGTGCGAGGAGAGGGAGTTGAACCCTCACAGCCTTGCGGCCAACAGCCCCTCAAACTGTCGCGTCTGCCATTCCGCCATCCTCGCAAAGAAGTTTTTTTATTCTACTGTATCCTTACCGGTTCGTCAAGATTAAAAGCGGGGATCGCGTGGAATTGCGGCGCGCAAAAAGAAAGCCGCTCCGTAAACAAAGCGGTTTTGACCGGTTACCGGGCGAACCGGGTTAAAACTTATTGCCCTTCAAAAAGATATAAATACAAATCACGAGCAGAAACAGCGGAAATTCTATCCCTCCGGCAGGATGGGACTGGCTCGGTAGAACACTCCATTGTCCCCAATGATACTTTAGCACGGCTACCAGCATTATCACCGCCAAAGGAAGAACCGCCAACCTGGTCAGCCACGGCTTATAGAACCCTCCGGCCAGCAAAAGAACCGCTCCTGCGAATTCTCCCAGCGCGACCAGAAACGCCAGCGGTAAAGGAATCCCTGCGGCGGAAGCGAATCCTCTGAGATTCAGAAACTTGCCCCAGGAGTGGTAAGCAAATATGGCGGCGATCATCAATCTGATAAGCCAGTGGGCGTACTGCGAAAAATAAAGCATCTTCCCCCCCCTTTCAAGATAAGGTTAAATAACCAGCTTATACTGATTATTGTAACATTGTCTATTATGCTTGTGAAGTAAAAGATGTCGTGCCGGACCGGGTTATCTTATGCGGCCGATGAGGCGCAGCAATCCGTCAAGTATTGTGTACGGATGGGGTGGACAACCCGGTATAAAAAGATCTACCGGAAGGATAGAGGACACCCCTCCGCAGGTTTCCGGATGCCCGTTGTAGACGCCTCCGGAAATAGCGCATGCTCCGCAGGCGATGACTATCCTGGGTTCAGGTATTGCCGCGTATGTCTCAAGAAGGGCGGAGCGCATATTAACGCTTACCGGGCCGGTCACCAAAAGGCCGTCGGCATGCCTGGGAGAAGCCGCGAATTGTATGCCGAACCTGCCGAGGTCATAAGCGAGGGTGTTCAAGACGTTAACGTCCGCTTCGCAGGCATTGCACCCGCCGGCGCTTATCTGTCTTAATTTAAGGGAACGTCCGAAAACGCGCTTTATTTCCTTGCGCGCAACGCCTCCCCCGGATAATACGCCTTCTTTACCCAATATCAACGCCTCCCTGGAAAAAGCCGCGAGACGGTAGTCGCGGGAGAAATGAACGCCGTTGCGGCCGCAGGCCGCCGAGCAAGAAGAACAAAACACACATTTGCCGAGATCAAGAAGTATGCTCCGTCCGCTCCGCAGAATGGCCCCGGAAGGACAGACGGCGGCGCAGTCAAAGCAGTCGCCGGCGCAGCGTAAAGAATCCACGACCGGCATGCCGCGGAACCGTTCCGGCAAAGAGCTTTCCCGCGCGGGGAAAGGCAGCGTGCGGTATCCTTGTCGTAATCTCTCCATCAATACCCTGAACATATTCCTCCCGTATTTACAGATCGTGCCCGCAATAAGACAGATTGAAGCTTTTGTTACAAAGAGGGAAATCGAATATCTGTTCCCCTCTCATCGCCACCGCCAGGCCGAACCAGTTATGGAAAGACGGATCGGTTATTTTATACCCGGCAAATCCCCCACCGGAATCAGTCAGCGCCACATGACAGATCTCCCCCCTCCATCCTTCCACCAGAGACACCGTCAGGCTCTCCGGGGCGAGAATACCCGCTCTCTGGAACGTGACCCCTCCAGGCATCGACTCCAGCTGAGAGCGGATAAAATCAACCGACCTCTCGCATTCCAACCAGCGCACGTAGGCCCTGGCAAAAACGTCTCCGGAAGGATAGGTGGCTACCGGGATCTGCTCGAACCGGTAGATCCCATAAGGAAAATCGAAACGGACATCGCGCTCGATCCCACAGGCCCGGCAGGCCGGCCCCACAAGCCCGAGGGCAAAGCACTGCTCCGCCGAAAGTCTGCCTGTGCCTTCAAAACGGTCAAGCACAGACGGGGTTTCCCAAAGCAGGCCTACCGCTCCTTTCAGAGCGGCGAAAGACGCTTCCAGTTTCTCCCGCAAGAGAAAAACCAGGCCGGTATCCATATCGAAATTAACTCCCCCCCGACATATCAGGGACCGGCCGAAACGGCTGCCGCAAAGCAGCGCGGTCATATTAAGAAAATCTCCCCTCAGCCTGCCGCAATAAGACGCGGTGGGCAGATATGCGACGTCCCCGGACAGGGCTCCGAGATCTCCGCTGTGATTGGCCAGCCTTTCCAGTTCCAATGCTATGCCGCGCAGGCACTGCGCCCTGGCAGGTATGTGCATCCCGGACAAAGCCTCGCAGGCGCGGCAATACGCCAGCGCGTGCCCTATGGAAGTGTCGCCTGCCGCCGTCTCCATATACGCGAGCGCCCTGGCAGGCGGAGCTGATACCAGCGCGCGTTCGATGCCGCGGTGCTGATAACCCAACTCCATTTCGAGATGCAGGACGTCTTCTCCCAGACACTGAAACCTGAAATGTCCCGGCTCTATTATCCCGGCATGCACCGGCCCTACCGCCACCTCATGGCAGCGCCGGTCCGGCACGCGCCAGAACTCTCTCCTTACTCCCCCGCCGGTATTCCTGCGCACCGGCTTAAGCCAGGGATGGCCGCGCGGGATAATCCCGTGTTCTTCGAATATCTCCCGCTCGAAGAGCTCCGCCTGCGGACAATCCGGGGTGAGCGAATCATACCCGTCCTTCACCGCGGCGGAGGCCAGTGAAAGCCGCCCGCTTTTATCATGCGCCGTCACAGCGAAGATATCCGTCCCGCCTTCGCGGCCTGAATGGCCGAACAGGGAAACGATCCTGGAGCCGGAAGAAACTTCCCGCAGTATGAAACCGCGCAAATCTTCGATGCGCATGCGCGGGATATCTTCCAGTTTAAGGGTTCCGTTGTTCTGTATAGAGGCTCCGGAAGACATCATCCCTGCCCTCCCAGCAATGCCGCGGCGCCGGAAACCGCTCCGTCCAATGCCGCCGGCATGTATATACCCAGAAACAGCGATAGCAAAAGCAGTAGCAGTGCCGGAAGTAAAGACAGAAAAGATTTCTTCCCTTCTGGGATGGACGGAACGCCGAAAGTCATGCGTATCCCCGTCCCGGTCATCCCGATGAAAATTACCCCCAGCAGAAAGAGATAGACGGCCGGGAGCCAAAGATTGCCGGAGGAGAACGCCGCTTTAAGAATGATCCATTCGCTCAGGAACGCGCCGAAAGGCGGCATCCCGCAGATGGCCAGTATGCCGGCAAACCAAAGGACGCCGGCCCAGGGCATAATATGCGCTATCCCCCGCACGTCCGCTATTTTTTTGCTTCTAAAACCGGCCAGAATATTCCCCGCGCAGATGAACAGGGCCCCTTTAAGAAAAGAATGATTGGCTGCCTGCAGCATTGAACCGTATGCCGTGCCCACGGCCACGGCGAAACAAAGGATACCCATGTGTTCGACGCTTGAATAAGCCAGCAGGCGTTTGTAATCCGACTGCCCGATGATAAAGACGGCGGCGACCGCCATGGAAAGGATCCCGAAAATAAGAAATAGTTCCCGGCAGAAGGGTCCCAGGCCGTTGGCCAGGCAAAGCTGGTAGAAACGCAGGATGGCCAGAAAAGCGCAGTTCAGCAGCGCGCCTGACAACAGCGCAGAGGCCACCGAGGGGGCTTCGCTGTGCGCGTCGGGAAGCCATGTATGCATTGGGGCCAGCCCCATTTTGGTGCCGTAACCGACCAGGACAAAAATGAACCCGGCTTTCAGCCAGAGCGGATCGAGCCTGACTCCCGGGCCAAGCAGCCTGTCGATCGATATCTCCGTTCCCGGGCCCTGTCCTGAAGCGGAAACCGCCAAAAACAGGTTGCCGAAGAGCGCCAGCGCTATGCCGACCGAACAGATCAAAAGATATTTCCAGGTGGCTTCCAGAGAACTCCGCTGCCTGTGAAAGTAGATCAAAGGCGCGCTCACCAGCGTGGTGGCCTCCATGGCTATCCATATCAAACCGAAATGCCTGCTTAGCGCCAGCAGGCTCATAGAGGCGAGAAACACGAGCAGGCAGCCGGTAAAGGCCGCCTCAGGAGCGTTATTGAACAACAATCCTTCTTCTTTTTTCTCGCGCGGCCTGCTTTTTTCCTCTTTAAGATAGATCACGGCATAAAAAGAAGCGCAGAGGAACAACAAGCTGAAGACCGCCGTGAAATAACGGCCGAGCGCGTCAAGGCCGAACCAGAGCCAACGGTAATCCTCCCCTCCCGAGGGGAACAAGCATAGATAGAGAGAGAATACCGCGTGCGCGCAAGCCACGCTAAAAAGAAGCCGGCGGCGGAGCCGATCGCTCTTTATCACAAAAGCGGCAAGCCCCGCGGCGAAGGGCACCAGAAAAAGAAGAATTGCCATTTATTCGCTCCTCTTCACTTCCGGCAGCCAGTCGGCCAGTCCGGAAAGACGGGAAGTATCCGTATGCTCAAACTCCCGGCTGATGTGAAAAACCGTTATCCCCATCACGAATATCCCGACGAAAACGTCGAGCAGCATCCCGAGCTCCACCAGCAAAGGCTGTTCCAGAAGCAGGGCGATGCCGAACAGATAGATGCCGTTCTCCAGTATCAGGTACCCGATAACCTGGCTGAGCGCCTCCGCCCTGCTGATGATGATAAAAAAACCCGTCAGGGAAACCGAAAGCGCCACCGGCACGATGAAAGGCGAAGCGACGGCAAACGGTATGGGCAGTCTCGAACTGATGAAAAATGCCGTTCCCAGCGCGGCCACTCCGGACAGTATAGAGGCAGAGGCGCCGACGAAAGGCTTTTCTTCGCGCCTGACATTCACCCTTTTTTGCGCGTAACGCAGGAACCACGGCAGTATTCCCGCCTTAACCAGCAGGGTAACTAAAACGATGGTTACCAGAATCCCTCCCGGTATCTTCCCCGGAAGGAACAGCGGGACCACCCCGATTGCGGCTCCCTGATACGCGACGACCCTGATGCTCGCCGATATCCTCGTCGAACCCAGGGAAAAAAGATTAAAAAGAACCAGCAGCATCAATATAACGTCGAGCATCGTGTCCTCACTTTGCCAGGAAAATAAGCGCCACCACGGAAAGTGCCGCGGCGGCGGTCAGCATCTGCGGAACCTTCACCAACCGCAAACGCGCCGCGCATGACTCCAGCGCGCCGGTGAGCGCGGCCGTCAGCGCGATCAACCCCAGGAATAACGCGGCGTTGCCGAAGAAATCCGGTTTCATCCCGTGGGGGAATAGCAGCCCGGCGGGCAGCGACGCCAGTATCCAGAACTTCAACGCCGCGGCATACTCAAGCATGGCAAGATCCGGCCCCCCGTGGTCGAGCGCCATCACCTCGTGTATCATCGTCAGTTCCAGGTGCGTATTGGGATCGTCGAACGGCACGCGGTAATTCTCCGCCAGCAGCACGATGTAGAGAACAAACACCACGACTACCAAAACGGGGGGAGACACCTGCCATATCCTGCCTCCCGCCGTAAAAAGCATCCCGTTGAGGGAAACGCTCCCGGAGGCAGCGGACATCGCAGCCAGACAGAGAAACAGCACCGCTTCAGAGAAAACCGAGAAATGCGCGTCGCGGCCGGCTCCCATGCCTTCGAAACTGGAACCGGTATCCAGCGCGGCCAAAAGCATACAAAAACGCTGCGCGCCCAAGAGATAAACGACCAGCACCATATCCCCCGGAAAAAACAAAACGGCAGGATACGCGCCGCAAGGGATGAATAATAACGCCGTAAGGACGGCGATCAAGCCGGCCGACGGAGCAAGACGGAAAAAAATCCCCGTCGTCCTGCTGTATACCGCGCCTTTACGCAGAAGTTTCCAGATATCGAAATACAGCTGTAAAAGAGGCGGCCCTTTCCTTCCGGCAAAAAAAGCCTTGATCCGGTTGATCACCCCGAACATCAGCGGAGCCGCCGCCAGCGCGATAATAACATTGAATAAAGGATAAAGATTATTCATCTGATCTTCCAAAGCAACAGCGCCAGCAGCGCAGCCATTATGTACATGATATAAATATGCAGCCGGCCCTGTTGCAGCCAGCGCAGACACGACAAGCTGACTTCAAGTTTTGCGGCAATACCGGAAAGAAACGTCCGGAACGCGCCTATCCGGCGGGAATCGTTTCCTTCATACTCCCCGGGGAAAAAAATAGTCTTGGAAACTGCTGCGGGACTTCTCCTGGAGTTAAAAAAGGTGAATGTCCTTCTTAACGGGTAGAAAAAGGAAGCCGATGTGTATTGCATTCTCGCGTCCGCCGCCGCGTAAGCGCAATTCCAGGTTTCTCCGAAAGAAACCTTTCTCCTTCTCAACAGCAGTCGCTTGGCCGCCAGCGCCGCCGCGATCAAGGCGAAGGCCCAGGCGGACGCGCAGCTGAGAGGCGCGAGCCTGTCGGCCAGCCCCGGCGCCGACGCTGTATCGGTGGAAGCGAAAACCGCCGAAACCGCCCCGCAAATAGAAAAAGACAATAAAGGCGCCGCGAAAGCCAGGAACAAACAGGCCGCCGCCGCGGATATCATCGCCGTTCCCATTAACGCGCTGTATTCCTCCGGCCGGTCAAGGCGAGAACGCGGTTTTCCGAGAAAAACAATCCCGGACAGTCCCGTGAAACAGGCGAGGCTGAGGCACCCAGACAAAGACAATCCGGCGATGACCGCCGTTGAAGGCAGCAATAATCCGGACCCTTTCAACTGCAGCCCGCAGAAAGCCGCAAGATATATGAGAAATTTACCGGGGAACCCGTTCAACAACGGGACACCGGATGCCGCGGCCGCTCCCAGAAAGAACGCGGATGACGTCACCGGTAATGTCTTCGCGCATCCGCCGAGCGCGTCCGGGTCGCGGCTTCCGCAGGACTTGCCGGCGGCGCCGGCTGCCATAAACAACAGCCCTTTGAAAAACGCGTGATTGAAAAGATGCAAGAGGGCCCCTGACAGCGCCAGCAGGCAGACAAGGGTGCCGCCGCAGGACGCGGCGTAAACCGCCAGCCCGGTCCCCATGCAGATTATCCCGATGTTTTCTATACTGCTGTATGCCAGCACGCTTTTCGTATCGCGCCGGTTAAGGGCGGAAAGCATCGCCAGGATGCCGGAACAAATACCCGCGATAATAAGAGCCGCTCCACACCAGACCTCTCCTCCTCCGGTTACGGAAAACATGCGCAGGATGCCGTATATTCCAGCCTTTATCATTACCCCGGACATCAAGGCGGAGACGTGGCTGGGAGCCGCCGGGTGGGCCCTGGGAAGCCAGAAATGAAACGGAATGAATCCTGCTTTCATGCCGAACCCGAATATCCCCAAAGACAGAAGTAAAACCCGCAGGACACCGGTCCCTGGACCGGGGAATGCCGCCGAATTCCAGAACCCGCCGGAATTCCCGGCCGCCGCCAAGAAAGCGAACACAACGAACAGCGCGGCTGTGCCGGCGTGCGATGCCGCAAGATAAATGAAACCGGCGCGGCGGACGCTTTCTTCCTCGTCACGCGAGACCACCAGAAAGAATGAAGAAAGGGCCATCATCTCCCAGCAAAAAAGGAAGAACAACCCGTCCGCGGCCAGAAAAACGGAGAGCATCGAAGCGACGAGCATGTTAAAAAAGAACCACTGCCTGCCGCAGGACTCGGAGTTCCTTTCCCTGCGCAGATAGCCCCATCCGTAAAGAGCCGTCAGCGCGGAAAGCAAAAGCATCGGCACGAGAAAGAAAGCGGAGAGCCTGTCGAGCGTAAAGAACACCCGCAAACCCCCGGCCGCCGGCCAGAGAAGGTCAAAAGACATTTCCTGCCCGGAAAAAAATACCGCGAAAACCGGGAACAAAGCCGCTAAACAACCGGCGATACAGGCCGGGGCGCAGAGCGCCGCGGCAGTTGCGGGACGATTATTCAAGAACAGGGCGCAGAGCCCGCTTAATAAAAACAGAAGCAACGCCGCGGCTATAAACACCATATCAGCTTTTACCTTTCCTCATATACAGCATCGCCTCGGCCTTTTGTAACGCGGAAAATATCTCCTCCCGCGGGCGCTGCCGCAGGACCGCATCCTTGAAATCCTTCTGCTGAAGGACAAAGGCCAGGCGGGATAATAATTGAAGATGCACGCGGGCCGTGGGGCTGACCAGCGTGAACAAAGCATGCACCGGTTTACCGTCAACCGCGCCGAAGTCCACCGCTTTTTCCGGGAAGCAGAGCGCTATCATGGAAGCGCAGATGTTCAAAACGATAGGGTTCCTCACGTGCGGGATGGCGATGCCGCCGCCGACGGCGGTAGAAGCCAGTTCCTCCCTTGCCAGGAGCACCTTGAAAAGAAACTCCCTGTCCGTTTTCTCCGGCAGACGCAGCAGACCCACTACCTCCTTCAAGACCTCCTGCTTATCATTGCCGCCTACGCGGTAAAAAATCCCGCCTCTTTGCAACGCCTCCCCTAAAGAAGGCGTTTCTTCCTCTCCTCCGGAAGAAGAAAATATCTCCGGGGAAACGTTGATACGCCGGCTATTGACCCACTCCAGCAGTTCAGCGCGGTCAAAACGGTATTGATCAAGAATGCGGTAAGCGGGAATGATCTTTTTGTTTATCCAGCGGTAGATCGTTCTCTCGGAAACATTCAGGAGACGGGAAACTTCTTTAATGGTAAGCTGCATTTATAAACACTCCTTGAGATAACTTGACTCCGACATTATATGACATCGATATGACAGTGTCAATATATGTCAACTGGGGCGGAGCGAAAGAAGCGGAGTGTTATATAATATCTACGGCAGGAAAACCGTCTACGCTTGTTCTGCGTCTGTCAAAGTATCGATCAACGGAGTTTCATATGTCGAGATTCATACTCCCCTGTCTGTATCCCTGCAGGTCGAGAGTTATGTGGCGGTATCCGGCCCGTTTCAGTATGGAGACCACGCGTTCCCGTTTCTTCAGGATGGTCTTGAAATAAACGGTGTCGGTCTCGATGCGGCAGAGGCTGTCGTAATGCCTCAACCGCGCTCCCGGCAACCCCATCCCGGCCAGAGCCTGTTCAGCCCTGTTTATACGCTTGAGCAACCCGGGCTCCAGCGGCGTACCGTAAGGCACACGGGAAGCCAAACAAGCCATCGCCGGCTTGTTCCAGGTGGGCAGACCTATCCTGCGGCTTTCTTTCCGTATATCCTCCTTATCAAATCCGGCCTCCTGGAGGGGAGAGCGCACCCCGAACTCCTTTTTAGCCCTGCTGCCCGGACGGTAATCTTTTTTATCAGATAGGCTGCTTGCGTCTATTACGCAGGAAATGCCGCGTTTATCCGCTATACCGCGCAGCGCGGTGAAAAGCGCGCGTTTGCAGTAATAACACCTGTCTGGTGGATTGGAGAAGAACTTCCCGTTCTCCATCTCCCGCGTCTCTATCACCAAGTGCTTCAATCCCAACCGCGCTGCCATCGAGCGCGCGAAACGTAATTCCTCCGGCGGATAAGTCGGGGAATCCGCGGTAACTGCCAGCAGACGGTCTTTCAGCGCCTCGCCGGCTACGGCGGCCAGGAATACGCTGTCTACTCCCCCGGAATAAGCCAGTACGGCGGAGTTCATTCCGGATAAAATGCGCTTTAATTTGAATAGATGAGCCAATGCACTCCCCCGAGAATCCCATGGTTGTCTTAATACGTCCAGCGCCAGTTCTTCACTTCCGGCAGGTCATCGCCGACTTTGTCTATGTAACAACGGTGCTCGGTCAATTTATCCTTCATCATCTGTTTAAAATACCCGGCCGACCCTGCCGGCATAGAAAGTCTGTCCACAACATCCATCGCCAGATGGAATCTGTCCATCTGATTTAAAACCACCATATCGAAAGGCGTGGTGGTAGTCCCTTCCTCTTTATATCCGCGCACATGTATATTATCGTGATTGGTGCGGCGGTAGGTAAGGCGGTGTATCAGCCAGGGGTAACCGTGGAATGCGAAGATGACCGGTTTGTCCCCGGTGAACATGGCGTCAAAATCCTTGTCGCTTAACCCGTGCGGGTGCTCCGACGGCGGCAGCAGGGACATCAGGTCAACAACATTAACCACCCGCAGTTTTAATTTGGGAAAGTTCCTGCGCAGGATATCAACCGCGGCGAGCGTTTCCAGAGTTGGAACGTCCCCGGCGCAGGCGAGCACCGCGTCCGGTTCTCCTGAACGGTCGTTGCTCGCCCAACCCCAGATGCCGGCTCCGGCCGCGCAATGCTTCACCGCTTCCTCCATGCCCAGGTACTGCGGCGCGGGATGCTTGCCGGCGATTATCACGTTCACGTAATTCCGGCTGCGCAGGCAATGGTCGGCTACGGAAAGCAAAGTGTTGGCGTCCGGGGGCAAATAAACGCGGATCACCTCCGCTTTCTTGTTGACCACGTGGTCTATAAACCCCGGGTCCTGGTGTGAAAAACCGTTATGGTCCTGCCTCCAGACGTGCGAAGTAAGCAGGTAATTCAAGGAAGCCACCGGGTGCCTCCAGGGTATCCTGCGCGACACCTTCAGCCATTTGGCGTGCTGGTTAAACATCGAATCCACCACGTGGATGAACGCCTCGTAACAGGGAAAGAAACCGTGCCTGCCGGTCAGCAGGTATCCCTCCAGCCACCCCTGGCAGAGATGCTCGCTCAACACCTCCATTACCCTGCCGCCGCGGCGAAGATTGTCGTCGCCTTTCAGGGTCTCCGCCTCCCAGGCCCGGCCGGTGGCCTCGAAAATCGCGTCCAGGCGGTTGGAGGAGGTCTCGTCCGGGCACATCACGCGAAAATTGCGCGCAGCTGAATTTACCGACATCACGTCGCGCAAGAATTTTCCCAGCACCTTTGTCGCCTCCCCTTCCTGCCTGCCCGGCCTATTTATCTTCACCGCGTAGGCCCGGAAATCCGGCAGAACAAGATCCCTGAGGATCTCTCCGCCGTTGGCATGCGGGTTATCTCCCATGCGGCGTCTGCCTTCCGGCGCGAGCGCCGCGAGCTCCGACAGCAGGACACCGTTCTTATCGAACAACTCGCGGGGACGGTAGCTTTTCATCCACTTCTCCAGTATCCTGATATGCCGCGGCTTGGAGAACATCTCGGACAGCGGAACCTGGTGCGACCGCCAGGATCCCTCGACCATCTTGCCGTCTATGAATTTAGGGCAAGTCCAACCCTTGGGCGTGCGCAAAATGATCATCGGCCACGCGGGCCTGGCGGTTTTTTTGCGCCCGCGCGCCTCCGAACGTATCCTCTGGATCTCAAGACACACCTTGTCCAGTGTCCCGGACATCAATCGGTGCATCTTCGCCGGATCTTTACCCTCGACGAAATAAGGCTTATAACCGTATCCCTGAAAAAGCGCTTTCAATTCGCTCTCCGGGATGCGCGCAAGCAAAGAGGGATTGGATATTTTATAACCGTTCAGATGCAGGATCGGCAAGACAGTGCCGTCGGAAACCGGATTTAGGAATTTGTTGAAATGCCAGCTCGCCGCAAGCGGCCCTGTCTCCGCTTCCCCGTCCCCCACCACGCAGGCGACCACCAGGTCAGGGTTATCCAGCGCGGCGCCGCAGGCATGAGCCAGGGAATAACCGAGCTCTCCCCCCTCATGTATGGAACCCGGGATATCGGCTGAGACGTGGCTGGGGATACCGCCGGGAAAAGAGAACTGCCGGAAAAGACGCCGCATCCCGGCTTCATCGCGGGATACAAGCGGATAATGTTCGCTGTATGTCCCTTCCAGATAACAGTTGGCGGCGATAGCCGGTCCGCCGTGGCCTGGGCCAATGACGTAAATCATGTCCAGATCGTAAACTTTGATGACGCGGTTAAGGTGCGCGTAGATGAAATTCAGGCCGGGCGTGGTGCCCCAGTGCCCGAGCAGGCGCGGCTTGATATGCTCCTTGCGTAAAGGTTTTTTAAGCAACGGATTATCGAGAAGATATATCTGCCCAACGGAGAGATAATTGGCGGCCCTCCAGTAGGCGTCTATTTTGCGGAGTTCCGCGGCGGCTGCCGGTTTAGCGGTACGTATATTTTTCATCTCGCGCCTCCTTTCAAGAACGGCTGTCTTCAGGGGGATGAAGCTCCCCGGGCTGATCTCCTTCGACAGTCCTTTGCAGAGGGTTCCCACTCGATCAATCCCGTGTCGAAAGATACCGGGAGTGTTTTCATTCTACCACCGCAAAGGCTGACAGACCAGAAAGAAAAAGACGCCCCAAAAACCGTTCGGGTTCCGGGAAGCCGGGGATTTCTGGGCGAGGGGATTAAACCGGAGAGACGACGTAAACGTATCTAAGGAGTGATTTGCCGCGGTTACGGACGTTATGAAAGGTTCGCGCCGGGATATATGCCACGCCCGGGGCTTTGACCTGGAGACGGCAACGGCCGTCCAGGCAGAAGACCGATGCCGTGCCCTCGAGAATTATCAATATTTCTTCCCTGCGTCCGGTATCATGCCCGCCTATTTCCTCCCCCGGAGAAAGCCTCACCTGCCCTGATTTCATGCCGGAAGTCTGCGGCCGGCCTTTCAGCAGGCGCTGAAACCGGTTCCTTTTTCGCAACGCTACTTTGAATATAGCGGGCTTATCCATGATTCACTGCTTATAACACAAAGGAAGGCGGCTGTCAATCCGGGGACACAATACTTAATTCCGGCTTTAAAACCGGTGATTTCTGCGGTTTGATTAATGGTGGTGTTTTACATCGTGCTGATGCGCGTGCGAGACGCCGGCATCCTTATGTCTGTGACGGTGGATATGCACGAGATTATGCGCCTGCAGGAACGTCCGGTCGGACAACACCTCTTCCGGAGGCGCGCTGCGGATTATGTTCTTCCCCAGGCCGAAAACGTGCACCGTGTCCGCGATCTCCTCGATTATGTGCAGATCGTGCGTGGCCGTAACCAGAGTGGTGCCGGACAGGTTCTCGGAAACAAGAATATCTATGATGTCGCGCGTGGTCTGCGGATCCAGTCCGGCGGTCGGTTCGTCCAAAAGGAGCACCTCCGGCTGTATGGCAAGCACCGAGGCGATCGCCACTTTTTTCTTTTCTCCGATGCTGAGCTGATAGGGAGAACGGTCCAGCAGGGATGCGAGTTTAAGTTCGGTCACTACCTTATCCAGCCTCTTGGCAGCTTCCGAATCGCGCATTCGCAATTGGAGCGGGCCGAACATTATATCATCCCTTACCGTCGGGCAAAACAACTGGATATCCGGATTCTGGAAAACCAGCCCCACCCTCCTGCGGAAAGCCATGGTGAAATCGCTATTTTCCTGCATCTTATCGTCCAGAGGCATACCAAAGGCCTTGACGCTTCCCTGATCAGGAAATATGAGCGCGTCCAGCATGGATAACAACGTGGACTTACCGGTGCCGTTGGCCCCGATCACGGCAGTCTTGGACCCCTGCATTATCGTCAAGTCGACGGAGCAGAGGGCGGGGAACCGTCCGAAGTACGAATAACCGGCCTGTTTCAGCTCGAACAATATGTTTGCCATAGGACAAAAAAGAAGATGACCGCCGCGGCCGCCAGCATAAAAACATCTTTCACCCCGGCGCGGAATCCGCCGTACAAATAGGTCTCCCCGGTGTACCCGCGCGAAAGCATGGCGTCATAAACCCTGTTCTGCATCTGGTATGAACGCTGCCAGAGAGTGGCGATATTCCAGGCCACTATCCTCTGCCCCTTGACCGGAGAGACCGCGTATCCGCAGCGGCTTTTCATCGCCGTGTAGGTATCCTGTATTATGCCGATAAAAAGAAAGATATACCGGTAACACATCCCCAGAGTCATCACGAATATCTGCGGCACCCGGAATACCCTCAATACCTTAAGCAGCGCGAAATGTTTTGTCGTCAGAGATAACAACACGCACAAGGAAACCGAAACGAGAACCCTGGAAAAGAAAATAAGCGCTCCGGCCGCCCCCTGCCGCGTTATTTGCAGAAGAAACCCGCCTATCCTGAACGATGCCAACGGTTCTCCGGGAGTAAAAACGCTGAAGACAGAGGGGGCCGCGATGAAAAGCGCAAAAAACGGGATAAAAAACCATGTCCTGGAGAGAAAAAACACCGGGTTGATGAAAGAGCAGCCGGCGGACAAGAGCGTTATAAGATAAATGACGGCGATCGCCGGGATGTCCCGCGAGAAAAGCACCGACAGAACTAAAAAAAACACCGCCGCCGTTTTGAAACGCGGATCACGCGCCTGCAGGAAACCCTTCTTCGCGGCGTAATCATCGGCGAAGACCGACTCTCGTAGAAAAGCGACGGTTCCCATCAGGGATTTTTCTATAAAACGGCTTCTTTTCATATGATTGCAAACGCGGACACCGGTCGCAGATGGAATTGATATCTATAGATATTCTCCTTTGCCCAGATATGAAGCGTAATCTTTCACGCTCTCCTCGAGGGAAGCAAACTCGTGATCGCAGCCGGCGTTTCTCAATTTTGAGATATCTGCCTGCGTGAAATACTGATATCCCTGCCTTATATTCTCCGGCATATCTATATACTCGATCTTGGCCGCCTGGCCGGCGGCAGCGAAAACCGCGCGCGCCAGATCGTTCCAGCTCCTTGCCGCGCCTGTGCCGAGATTGAATATACCGCTCTTCCGCCGTTCCCGGAAGAAATAATACATCACCCCGACGGCGTCCTTGACGTAGACGAAATCCCTCTTTTGCCCGCCGTCCTGATAGGCGGGATTGTGAGACTTGAACAGCCGTATCGATCTGCCGGCGGCCGCCTCTTTGAAGTTCCGGCAAACCAGGCTCATCATCTCTGCCTTGTGATATTCATTAGGCCCGAACACGTTGAAAAACTTGAAGCCGGTGGCCTTCCTGAAACAGCCGTTACGCAGCAGCCAGAGATCAAAAAGATGTTTCGAGTAACCGTAAATATTGAGCGGTTTCAGACAAGGCAGCCTCTCCTCCTCGTCCCCGTAGCCGCTCTCGCCGGCGCCGTAAGTGGCGGCCGAAGAGGCGTAAATGAATTTCGCCGAATGGGCAAATGCCCACTCGGCGAGGCGCCTGGAATATTCGTAATTATTCTTCAGGTAATACGCGGCGTCGGTAAGAATGGTGGAACTGCAGGCGCCAAGATGGACTATCGTCCCGATACCGTCCAATTTCCCGGACTCAAGCAGTCCCGGGAGATCGTTTTTATGGACGTAATCCATAAAACGCTTCCCCCGCAGGTTCACCCATTTGGCGTCGCTGCCCAGATCGTCGACAACGATTATATCATATATACCTTCCCGGTTAAGTTTCCGGAGAAAACAACTGCCGATAAACCCTGCCCCTCCAGTGAGAATTATCTTTTTTTTAGCCATTCGAGGTAAGAAAAAAACGGCCCGCTGAGAAGACGCGCCTTAATCCTTCTTGATCAGGAATTTTCCCAGCAGTATAACTACCGCCACGGTAATACCGATCCCGATAACCGCCGACGAGATATAGGCGAAGCTCAGATTACCCAACCCTTTCTCTTCCCATCCCTGGAAGGCGTAATCAGGAACGGGAGCGCTCCAGAGAGCCGAAAGCCTGGTAAATCCCTGCGGGACATATCCCACTAATTCCTGCAGAGTCTCCGCGCCCCACTCTCCCCAGGCGTCCCCCGCCTTGAAATATTCGGGAAGCAAAAGCCCCAGGGGGGAAAGAAACGCCAATAGAATCAATCCCAGCCAAAGTTTAGAAGTAGTTCTCATTTCCCTACCCCTCCTTTCCCGAAACGATCAATGAAGGATCCTGTTTCTGCAGGTATTTGACAACCAACGCGGTAATAAACGCCTCGACCCAGCCGAATACCAGCAAATGCTCTCCGAGCATCATCGGAACGGCGACATTAAGGCCGTAAGGACAATACAACGACTGGCCCGTCGGGGTTCTGTACAATAAAGGCTGTATGCCGAACATCAGCGCCGTAGTCAATGCGGCTATGTTCAACGCCAGGTAGCCGGCCGCGGCGGCGGCAAAAACCCTGCGGCCGGACGTTGAAGGCGAATTGCCGCTTATGAACTTGTAAATATAATAGCCGGTGAAGACCTCGACAAACGCCATATTGAAACAATTCGCGCCGACGGCGGTTATGCCGCCGTCGCCGAAAAGCAGGGCTTGGACCACCAAGGCCACAGTGACCGCTATACAGGCGGCCCAGGGGCCGAGAAGTATAGCCGCCAGCACCGCGCCCACCGCGTGTCCGGTAGTCCCTCCGGGGATGGGGACGTTGAACATCATTATAACGAAACAGAAAGCGGCGCTGATGGCAAGCAGAGGGATTTGTTTGTTTTTAAGAGTTTTTTTAACCATCCGCGAAGCCAGCGCCCATACAGGCAACATCACCGCATACATCACTCCGCTCGTGGCGGGCCCCAAGTATCCGTCGGGTATATGCATTTTTCTCTCCTGTGTTGATTGTTGTTCCTATCTCCAGGATATGTATAATAGCACAAAAGCGATACTTGTGCTACTGAAAAACAAAATTTTTTACACTCCTCTTCCGGTGGTCGCGGCGTTCAGGGATAAATGTTTCACGCCTTTTGTGGAACGCAGAAGATCTGCCAGCTCCTTAATCTCTGCGGCCTTGCCTTTGGCGGCGATCATCTCCAGACAATTGGAGTGGTCGAGATGAATATGCTGGGTGGAAATTATCAAATGCTGAAAATTATGCTGTACCGCCGTCAACTTGCTTAACAGTTCGCGTTTATGATGATCGTAAATAAGCGTGATAGCCCCGGCGACTACATTATCGTCGGCCCACTCTTGTTCCACCAGTTCCCGCCGGATAAGATCCCTTATCGCTTCGGAACGGTTGCCGCACTTACGCTTCCGGATCAGGGCGTCGAACCCGGAAACCAGATTCTTTTCTATGGAGACGCCGAATCTTATGAGATTGCCCATTTACACTGCCTTTGTCTGTAGTCCGTCTTTCAATAAGATAAACCCGTCCGGACAGTAGTAAATTTATAATAGGACATGGCGGGATATCTGTCAACTTTTATAAAAACAAGGTGTAACACAGCGATGTATACTTGACCTTCCGATTGACTGGGAACGTTAAGAGATTCCATTCCTCTCCGCGACACAATTTCCCATGACCAGGATATCCATCTCACTGCGCTTGAAGCAGTCTATTGCGTCTTCTGGACGGCAAACGATCGGTTCTCCCCTTAAATTGAACGAAGTATTTATCAATAAAGGAATGCCGGTCAGATTTTCGAATTCCTTGAGCAATCCACGCAAGCGGGAATTAGTATCGTTATCAACTATCTGTACCCTCGCGGTATTATCAATATGCGTAACCGCGGGGATAACACCCTTTTTCTCTTCCTTTACCCTTCCGGCTATCAGCATAAACGGAGACTGTTGCAGCACATCAAAAAACTCGGCGCACCGCTCTTCAAGCACCGCTGGAGCATACGGCCGGAAATCCTCTCGGCGTTTCACCTTCAAATTCAGCAAATCTTTCATCCGCGGATTGCAGGGATTCGCCAATATGGAACGATTCCCCAAGGCCCTGGGGCCGAACTCCATCCTTCCCTGAAACCAACCGACGATTCTATCCTGCGCGATCTGCCCGGCTATATATTTGAGTAATTCGTCATCGGCATACTCCCGGAAAACGATATCTCCGTTAATAAACGCCCTCTTGATCTCCCTATCGTAAAACTCCGGCCCAAGATATACGTCTTTCAGCGCCGTGCGGCGGTTATCCCGCGATAAATAGTGATATACATAAACTGCCGCGCCTAACGCCCCTCCGCTGTCTCCGGAGGCGGGCTGAATGAATAACTCCTTAACCGGAGTATCTTCTAAGATTCTAGCGTTAGCTACACAATTCATAAATAATCCGCCTGCCAAGCAAAACCTCTTCATTCCGGTTCCCTTGTGCACGTTCCGAACTATATTTATCAGAATGTCCTCGGTTATTTTCTGCAAGCTGGCAGCTACATCGCAATGTCTTTGTTCGACCTTGTCCTGCGGGCGGCGTTCCTTTCCCAGCGTCTGTATCAGTTTTTCGGTATACATTCTCCCGCCTTTATTAAATCCGAAATATCTCTGGTCCAACATAAAACTACCGTCTGGCCTGACAATGACCATCTTTTTGAATTTATCTACATATACCGGGGATCCGTAACCTGCCAGTCCCATCACCTTACCTTCGCCGGTCAGAGCCTCGAATCCCAGATAAGTGGTGATCGCGCTGTAGAACAGTCCCAGTGAATTCGGGAAATGCAACTCTTTAGCGATGCGAACATCCACGCCACTGCCGACACCGAAGCTGGTGCTCGCCCATTCCCCCACGCCGTCCGCAATCAATATTGCCGCCTCTTCGAACGGAGAAACGAGGAACGAACTTGCAGCATGAGACAAGTGATGGTTTATGAATACGATCCTCCCCTCGTAACAAAGCTCTTTTCGCAATATCAACGGAAGGAAAAGCCGTTCCTTCAGCCAACCAGGCAATGTCCGGCAGAAACTGCCGAAAGAGAACGGGTATGCCCTTGCGTGGCTCAATAGGACACGGTAGAACTTGAGAAACGGTTTCTCATAAAAACCCACCGCGTTAATTTCTTTCATCGTTAAGTCAGCGTGCTGAAGACAATAATTTATCGCGTTTAAGGGGAACGCTGGAGAGCATTTACTGCGGTTGAACCGTTCTTCGGAGGCGGCGGCCGTTATCCTGCCGTCCTGCACGAGACAGGCAGCGGAATCATGATAAAAACATGATATACCCAATATATTCATAGTGTAACCCTGCAATAAAATACGAGAATCCTACCTTTTGCCGGAGGGGTCAAGGTCTTTACCGCAAACACGAGCCGTTATCCAGACCGGTTCTTTCTTTCGCCGGTTAAGACTGAAAGCGGCCGTTATCGAAAGTACCGTCTTGTTCGGCGGAATCGATCCAGAAAGTGCCGTCTGTTTTCGCGCATCCGGCAAGGACCTTTCGCTTGAATACCGCCATGATCAAAACCGTCAATCCCATACCCAGGAAATAAACCACTGGCAGGCATATGCTCAACAACACTTTCTGTATCAAGCTTGTCAGGTTACGTAGAAAGGTCTTCCACATAAAAACTCCGCCCCTCGCCTTGTCCGTCAAAAATATAAATCATCCAGCCTGCATCCCAGTCTATCCAGTACCGGAAGTATATCTCCTTCTCTGAAATTGATTTCAAGCCGCTTCAATGCCTCTTCCCTGGTCAAAATACCCCTCCTTATCATCCTGCTCATCTCCGCGTGGTAATGCGAATAACCGTAATGCTTCAGGGACAGGAGCACCGAAAGAAAGTTCAGCCGGCAGTTTGTCGATCCGGCAGGATAGCTTAACGCCGTTGGTTTCCAACCCAGTTCCCGTTTTATCATCCCGGAATATTCCTCCTGGTCAAAAGGCAGAAACCAATGGGGTGAGATAACCGTGCATGCCGATTTTTGCCGGCCGGCTCTTTTAATGACTTCCTCAACGCTCGCCGGAAAATCCCTGTATTTTGGATTCTGCCTACGGAATCTTTCCAGGAAATCCGCCGTCCCTTTCGCCATGGAAGAAAATTCCGGATGCCTGATCCTGCCGCGGCTGAACTGCCCCTTCGTCCAGCCGCCGATTATCACAGGGATGGACAATCCCGCAGCTATCCGTAACACGATACCCATATACCAGATAGAACAGACGTGGCAGATGACGGCTTTTGCTCTCGACTTCACTATCGCAGCGAACATATCCAGCATAAAATCGCTCTTGAACATAAGCGAGTCTACGCCGAGCCGTTCCACCGTGTTCCGAACGTTCTCCAGGGCATCCGGGAGTTCAAACCCGTTGTCGAAAGTAAACGCAAGAGGTTCCAGTTTATATCGCTTTTTCATGTAGTATAAAGCGGCGGTACTGTCTTTCCCTCCGCTACACATTACCAGGCAATGATATCTGCCGCGTTTTTTACTGCGTGTCAGCATCTTGATGAGTTCCGTTTCCAGTAAAGGGCTTTCCTGCCGGCGATAGTTCGCGCCTTTATGTCCGGAGCATAAACTGCATTGCCCAGCGGCGTTAAAAGTGATATCTGGTTTATACTCCGGCATCACGCATTTCACGCACAATTTGCCGGATTCATTCTTCACTTCCATATCGCCTCTCTTCCTAAGAAATCCATCACATTATTCGCCGCGTTCCCGGCAATAAGCGCGTTTCCTTTTCGCCGACAGTGTCCGAAGTTGCCTCCAAACATGTCCAGAAAATAATCCCGGTACCTGCCGCGTTTCAAGGCTTTTTTGAAAACATTCTCGTTGTCGATAATAAGGACTCCGGGATTGCCGCCGAAAACTGTCTTCAAAGGTTCGACGCTACGCATGGGATACCCCATACACGCAAGTTTGATACCCTTTTTATCCAATATCTCCTTCATCTTTTTATAATTATATACGGTCAGAGCGCTGTAGGAAGATGCTTGCGCCGTATCCATCTTTCCGGTAAAGACGTCTGCCAAATCCGGCCTGCCGGTTTCCCGGTAAAGAGTGGATAATGCCGCGTAAACTTTTGCGCTCCCCGGATTAAAAGACACATATTTCTTTAGGACTTCCTCCGAACGGGAATATTTGCCTGTCCGCATATAAACCCAGGCGAGTTCCACATATCCTTTCTCATCGTAAGGATCAGCTTCTATAAGCCTTTTAAATATCTCCTCTGCGCTGTGATACGCGGTCCTTGAAGAACAGAATAGCCCGTACCCCAGCAATGCTCCCTTGTCGGAAGGATCAACGTTCAATGCCGCCACAAAGCTATCTTTCGCTTCCAGATACTTCTTGTTCTGCGTATATGTCCACCCCAGTTCCACGTATGTGGAAGGATTGGTCGGGTTAACCGCCAGGGCTTTTCTAAACGCTTCTTCAGCCTTGAGATATTGTCCTTTTTCCCGGTAAAATCTCCCAAGTCGTATATAATCATTCTCTCCGTATTTCCCGGGATCAGCTTCACCGGACTGCTCTTCCGCTGCCGGTTGTCCACCTATATCCGCGCCGGAGACAGGGGGAACCTTCTTTTTCGACACGGATCGCACCTTAAATTTCCCTCGGATATCCAATGAAAGAAACTTTAAGAAACGGTACGCGGCGGAATGCCTAAACAATATGGATTCAGTATCCTGAATACCCTCGTAATATTTAATGTGCCTGTCGTTTATACCCATCATGGCGATCACCATGTCCGGTTTGTATTTTTCCACATTCTCTTCCAAATGCCTGATGATATAGTTACTATCGACTGTAGATACGCCTTTATTGATCACACGAAAACAGAACCCGTTCCCCAAGCGGTTCAACATCGTCTCAAGCTGGCTCGGATAAGAATTCTCCCCTCCTATCGCGGTGGAAGATTCACCGACGCACATAATCTTATAAACTCCCCTGTGTTCTATACCCTGCCTGTTCCGGCATTCCTGTAGAAAAGATATCATGCAGCATCCGAGACGGAGAACAATCTCAAGGAATATCAGGGACATGAACAGTCCGGATATTACAACTAACGCCCGGGTAATCCCCTCGGTGAACTTTCTTCCCCTCATCGATATCATTTCCCTTCCGCCTCCAGGAAATTCAATAAATTACGCGCTATAACGGCATACCCATCGGCGCTGCAGTGCCCGTCGGAGACAAAACAATTGCGGGAGACCGCCCTGTCCATAACCGAGAAAACACGGTAATTGCTCACGAAAGGTATCGAATTATCCCCGGCGATTTTCGACATCAGCTCCGAGAAACTCTCGTCTCCGGGATAATCCATCAAGAGCATCCTGCTCTTATGACGACGACAGATATCCGCGATCTCTCGTATATCCGAAATTATCCACTGTTTGACATCGTCGAAATAGGATATCTTTTTAAGTAATGCGGCTATTTTGGGGGGAAGAACGCTGCTATTCTTAGCGAGCGACTCCGAAATGGCGGAACGATCGCCGCCGAAGATGCGCACAAGGTCGGACCGGGTATCAATATCCTCCGGATCAAGGCAGGCGGCCAGCAGTATGCATTCTCTCGACTTCGCGGTCTCGCCTTTATTCGCATACACGCCGGCAAGACATCTATAAAGATCCCCGTTCATCCGATCGACGGCGATACCCTTTTCCAGCCATGCCACAGCCTCATCATAAAGTGCCTGCCTCGCATAAGCCGTCCCGATGCTCAAATAACATATCCCCGATTTAGGATCTATCTCAAGCCCTTTCCTGTACCATTCTACCGCCTCATCATAAAAACGCTGCTGTAAATAAAACCATCCGGTTTCCACATAACATTCTATGTCCCCTGGTCCGGTTTTAAAAGACTGATCCAGCCATTTTTTTGCTTCTTCATAACGTCCCAGAGAAACACATAATCCTCCCATGCGCGCGTAGCCTTCGCTTGAGGAGGGCTCGATCTCTATCCCTTTCAGAAAACATTTCTCGGCTTCGGGGTATGAACCGCATTCGGCCAAGGCAACGCCGAGTTCGATATAAGCCTTACTCCCATGATCTCCGCGGCGGAAGCGCGCTTTCACCTTTTCTAAGAATGTTGTCCGGCCGCCGACAGAGCCGTAATTGTACGTAGCCGGAATGTTGCCGAATGTGTCTACAGGAGAACCGCCCCGTTTTCTTATCTTCCAGGAAATCAAAGCGGTAAATTTCCCGACTTTGGTACGAAAAAACCATTTGACCGGCAACGCTGTCATCCCGGATTGTCTCTCCCGGCCGTAAAAATTCCAGTAATTATTACCACCGCCCAGAAGAATTACCAGGTCCGGAGCTGTGCCTTCTCTCAAAGCCGCCTGAAAATCAGAAATGATCTGCGTGGTATTATAAGAACATCTCCCGCGGTTCATTACCTGAAATTTACCTTCTGGATACCTGGAACCGAGCATCCTTGCCAGCTGAGTCGGATAATCAAGATCATGCGCCGCGCCCAGGCCGTAAGTAAACGAATCTCCTATACATAGTATTCTGTAGCCGCTCTGGACCTGTTTGTATTTATCAATACCCTGCCGATGGAAGATGAAGAATCCGCCGGCGCGCAGGATGATCTCCAAAACGAAGAAAACTAAAGCCCCGCCGATTAAGAATGCCGCCATTTTCCGCATGATTGCTTTTTCGGACATATCATACCGGCCGATGCCGCCTCTGGTCACAGCTAATTTAAGACGATTGCGTTTTATACCGCCGCCGCGGCGTTAAGAGGGAATTCCACACTATATTCCGGCGTAAATAAAAGAGATTATCACGCTCGGTCCGACATAGAAAACAAGGAGGGCTAAAAGCGCAAATGTTATTAGGATCGGCGCAAGAAAATAGATCTTATGCGCCTTGATCAAGTGGAAGGTTTCTTTAAAAAGATATACTGCTTTATTCATGCTGCCCACGCTCGTTTTTTCAGATCATGCGTCCGGTGAGATTTGTTTTTTATTATAATACCTTAGGGAAACACTAACAAGCAATAAAATTCAGATCCAGGAGAAGGATGAAGACGAAAGGAAGCTGACGGCACCGTCTGCCGCCGCTGTGGCCTATAAGATTGCCCGCTTGTCCCGCAGTCCGGCGAGAAACGCGTGGTCGGTAGCGTCGTTGATAAGCGGGGTCAGGGAGATGTAGCCGCGGCGCACGGTCTCGCTGTCGCTTTCCGCGTCCGGACTTCCGCCAAAAAATTCCCCGCTGAGCCAGTAATATTCGCGGTTGCGCGGGTCGTGCCTTTTTTCGAACCTATCCTTGAAGAAACGCGTGCTCTGCTTTGTGAATTTCACGCCTTTTATCTTGCCTTCCGGGATATTGACGTTCAACAGACAGCCGGCCGGGATGAACCTGCCGGAGAGTATTCTGCGCGCCAGCCCCGCGGCAAAAAAGGCCGCGAATTCAAAGTCGGCGGAAACGGAACGGGTCACCAGCGAAACGGCCATAGCCGGTATCCCGCACATCGCTGCCTCCCGGGCCGCGGACACCGTCCCGGAATACAGCACGCTGAATCCTGTATTCGGCCCGGGATTGATGCCGGAAACCACCATATCCGGGGAATGTTTCAATACCGCGCTCAAACCGAGCTTCACACAATCCGCAGGCGTCCCGCTGGTGCAGAACCATTTCTCGCCGTCTCTGAATTTCACTTTCTTCAAACGCAACGGCTGGTGCAGGGTGATGGCGTGGCTCGCCGCGCTGCGTTCGTTGTCCGGAGCAACCACCGTGACTTTCCCAAGCGGCGATAATGCCCGGTAAAGAGCGGCCAGGCCGGCGGACTGAATGCCGTCGTCATTGGTCAACAATATACGGGCCTTTCTCGCTCTCTTCTCGGTCATCATAGAGATACTCTTCCTTCTTCATGGAGGCTCTGAAAAGACCGGCCCGGCCGCGCAGTTTTGAACTGGCGCGGCCGGGCCGGCTGCATCAACTAACTTTTTTACTACCGATTGCCCCCGGGATTAATACTCGGGATGCGGAGGCATGGCTGGAGCCGGTTTCTCTTTTTCCGGGATCTCCGTAACCAAGGCTTCGGTAGTCAACATCAAACCGGCTATACTGGAAGAATTCACAATAGCCAGTCTGACGACCTTGACCGGATCAATGATGCCAGCCTTGATCATGTCGGTATATTCTTCCGCTTCGGCGTTGAACCCGAAAGAACCGCTCTGTTCCTTTACCTTTTGTATCACGACGACGCCTTCTACACCGGCGTTCTCGGATATCTTGCGCATCGGTTCCTCAAGCGCCCGCTTGATGATGTTGGCTCCGACCCTTTCGTCGCCCTCAAGTTTCAGGGCTTCGACGCTGGAGACGGTGCGCAGAAGCGCGACTCCGCCTCCGGGGACGATGCCTTCCTCGACCGCGGCGCGGGTGGCGTGCAAAGCGTCTTCCACTCTGGCCTTCTTCTCTTTCATTTCGGTCTCGGTGGCCGCTCCGACGTTGATCACGGCAACTCCCCCGGAAAGCTTCGCGAGCCTCTCCTGGAGCTTTTCCCTGTCGTAGTCGGAATCGGTTTTTTCCATTTCTTTCTTTATCTGTTCGATCCTGCCTTTGATATCGGCGGTCTTTCCCGCTCCTTCAATGATGGTGGTGTTTTCTTTATCCACCTTGACGCGCTTGGCGCGGCCAAGATCGGCTACCTGGACGTTCTCAAGCTTTATGCCGAGATCTTCCATGATCGCCTTTCCTCCGGTCAGCACCGCTATATCCTGCAGCATAGCCTTCCTTCTATCGCCGTATCCCGGAGCTTTAACGGCGCAGATCGAGATCGTGCCGCGGATCTTGTTGACGACCAGTGTGGCGAGCGCTTCGCCTTCCACTTCCTCGGAAATGATCATCAGCGGCCTGCCCTGCTGCGCGACCTTCTCGAGTAAAGGTATGAGGTCCTTCACCGCGGATATCTTTTTCTCGTGGATCAGAATATACGGCTCATCGAGCACGCACTCCATCTTTTCCATATCGGTGGCAAAGTAAGGAGAAAGATATCCCTGGTCGAACTGCATGCCCTCCACAACCTCCAGGGTGGTCTGCATCGATTTCGCCTCTTCCACGGTGATAACGCCGTCTTTTCCGACCTTCTCCATGGCGCTGGCGAGCAGATTGCCGATCGTAGAATCGCCGTTGGCGGAGATGGTGGCGATTTGAGCGGTCTCTTTCTGTTCCTTGACCGGCTTAGCCATCTTTTTCAACTCATCGACGACTGCGGAAACGGCCTTGTCGATGCCGCGCTTTAATCCCATCGGGCTGATGCCGGCGGTGACCGCCTTCAACCCTTCCTTATATATGGCGTATGTGAGCAAGGTGGCGGTGGTGGTCCCGTCGCCGGCGGTGTCGGAGGTCTTCTCCGCCACTTCCTTGACCATCGCGGCGCCCATGTTCTCGTAAACGTCCTCCAGTTCCACTTCTTTGGCCACCGTCACGCCGTCCTTGGTTATCGTCGGCGAACCGAATTTCTTGTCCAGCACGACGTTGCGACCTTTGGGGCCGAGCGTCACTACCACGGCATCGGCAAGTTTCTTGACTCCCATCAGGAGTTTTTGCCTTGCCTCTTCTCCGAAAGAAAGCTGTTTTGCCATCAAAGCACCTCCTTATATATTAAAAGTTAATCCTTCACTATCGCAAGAATGTCTTCCTCGCGGACGATCAAATGATCTTCTCCGTTGAGTTTGATCTCCGTGCCGGAATATTTGCCGTAAAGCACTTTGTCCCCGGCTTTGACTTCCAGGGCGACCAGCTTGCCGTCATCGGAAATTTTGCCCTTGCCGACTGAAACCACTTTCCCCTCCTGCGGCTTCTCTTTCGCCGTATCGGGAAGAATGATCCCCCCTTTGGTTTTTTCCTCGGCGTCCAAGGGTTTCACGAGTACCCTGTCTCCTAAAGGTGTGATCTGCATATACTCCCTCCTTCCTGTTTATTGTTAATTTGTATCTGTTCTTTTCGGCGCTGCAACGCAGCGATTTTTCCGCTGTTCTTTAACCCCCGGATATACCAGGAGTTTTATTCCTTCCGCAAATCCCTGCGCGATAGCTGGCACTCTTTTATAAAGAGTGCTAAGACAACGCGAAAAAAATGTTTTTTTGCTCCCCTTCCATAAGAAAATCCTGTTTTTATTCTTGAATGGAATTGCTGCGGAAAGATATCGCCGGCGCACTGCGGAAAAACCGCTCACTTGCTCCAGGTTTCATTTTATAACACAAACTTTTTTTTCTGTCAAGAGGGTATTTTTTTACCAGACGCGGAGCTTTTTCGCCTCAACTCTTCTATCTTCTCCTGCACGTACCAGGAAAAATATCCTTTATATTCCCTCTGCAGGGCCGGTTTCATCCAGTCTTTGGTGGTGACCAGCCCGCGGCAGCGCGGAGAGCCGCAGCGGCACTTGAAAGAATAATCGAAATCCGCGTCGGTCATGCAGTAATCGTAGGTCACTTCTTCGCCGGGCGAGATATCGCGCATCGCCGCTATAATCAAATGCCCTTTGATCCCGGCGTTGGGGGAACAACTATGATTGAAAAAATCGTCATCCTCCAGCCCCCCTTTTTTACAGGAAACCAGGAAGAACCCGTCGGCCACCCGAGTGGCGTAATTTTCTATTTCTTTGAAACAGGTCTTTTCCAGCTTAACGAACTCGGATTGCGAAATAATAAACCCTCCCCAGACCGCGATTATTTCGTTTTTCCTGATCGGCTCGACCGCGAAAACTCCGCGGTGATCGATCCCGGAACGGTTCACCTTGACTTTACCGCTGACGTAGGAATGCTTAAGCATTTCTTTTTTCCCGCCTGACGATCGTTACGCCTTGTTTTTTGACCCCGTCTATCAACGCCTGGAAAATCGTCTTGTCGGCGGCAAGGTCTTCCAGGAAAACCAGCCCTTTGCGCTCAATCTTTCCATCCAGCAAAAGCCTGCCGACTGCGGCCGGGACGCTGGCCGTTATTTTCTGCATCGAGTTCCACTTTTCCCTCGCAGCGGAAAAACTTTTCAAGAACCAGACGATGCGTTTGCCGGGGAAAACGACTTCCACCTCCCCAAGGGTATAATTTGCCCGCCTGATCCTCTCTAAAAAAGCCTTGCTTTCGGCCATGCGTTCCGGAGAAAACAATCCGTAGCTCTCGGAGAAACGGAAAAAGGCGGCGAACCCCGAGGGCCTGACCACGCGGCAGGTCAGGCTGCGCGCCCCTGTTTTATCCAGGATATTCTCGAATCCGCTGGCAGAATAATAACTTTCCGCCTCTATGCCGAAATACTTCTCCCTCCGGTAACCGGCAAATGCCGGGAACCTTTTCTTCCTGCCGGAAATGATCTGGCTGGATACGAGCCGGTGTTCGAGTATCAAATCCTCGAAACACCATAAAAAAGGGAAATAATCACCCTGCGGGGAGAGAGAGCCGGCCTTCACGTGGATCTCGAGCACTCGGACGGGAGAACAGGTTTCCCTGCCGAGGAGAAAATTGACTATTCCGGGGCAGAAACCGCACCCCGGTATCACCGTTATCCCGCTTTTGCCGATCTCTTTTCCCCTGGCCTGGTATATTTCGGGATCGACATCCGAGACGTCGACGAGGTCTTTACGGTATTTCAAAGCCAGGTCCAGACAGCGTTCACCGATCTCCCCGGCCAAAGCGCCGGTGATCAGATCGGCGTTCCGCAAATCTTTCTCGTTCTCGAGGGGGAAAGCGCGGATATCCCTGTTCTGCCTGTTGAAAAAATGCAGGACCGCGCGGCTTATACGGCCGTCTCCGGCAACCGCTACTTTGTAACGGAATTTCATCTCTTCTTGAGACGCCAGATCTTAGGCGTGACCAGGCTGGCCAGGTGCATTTCCGGGGAATAATACTTCAGGTCCGCGGCTTTGGCGCCCAGACGCTGCTGCAGCCTGCGCTTCAACACCGGAAGGGCAAGTTTTGCCGGATTGACCTTCTTGGACGCCATCAGGAAGCAGTATTCGCATCCGCAGCTGTAGGAAGGCATCGGCAGCCTGACCGGATTAAGATAAGTGAACAGTTTGGAGAGTTTTTCCACCGTTCCCCTGATGATGATGTCGAAGTCCAGGAACGGCCCCAACTGGAATATGGCGATGCCGTCTTCCGTGAGAGCCTCGTGCACGCTCTTATAGAAATCCCCCTGGAACAGGGCTTTTCCCGGCCCCACGGGATCGGTGGAATCAACCACGATGATATCGAAATGATTCTTGTGCGCCTTGATGAATCTTCTGCCGTCCTGGAAGGCAAGAGTCAGTCTCTTGTCCGTGAAACTCCCCTGCGAGACGAAAGGCAGGTACTTCCTGGCCATCCCGACCACTTCCTCGTCGATATCTACCAAGCTCATTTCCTTCAAAGGATGCTTGCGCGCCTCCCGCAGAACGCCGCCGTCCCCACCCCCCACCACCAGCAGTCTTTTGGGATCCGGGTGCGTCATCAACGGCACGTGGGCGATGATCTCGTGGTAAATAAACTCATCGCTCTGGGAAAATTGTATGATCCCGTCCAGGGCGAGCATCTTGCCGAACCCGAGGCTCTCGAATATATATATCTTTTGATATTTGGTCCTGCCGGCAAAGATTTCCTTTTCTACCCGGAAGGTATCTTTTTTGCATCGTCTGATGCCGGGAAAAGCGGCTTCCACAAACCATTTTTCTTTCTTCGCGGATATGGCTTTCACTTTATAGTCCTCTTTTCAGCAATTTGACTCTTACTTTTGTGGGTTTGATTTTATTTTTAAGGAATTCGAGGGCGGCGTAAGGGCGGGTATTTTCGCCGCAGGTAAAAATATCGAGGGCGATATGATTATGCTCGGGCCAGGTGTGAATGGCGATATGCGACTCCGCCAATATGACCACACCCGTAATCCCCTGCACGGGGAACTTGTACACGGAAGCTTTTAACGGCGTATTGTTGGCCGCTTTAGCCGCCCCCCAAAGCAATTTCTTCACCGCCGCGGGAGTCTCGTTCATCTTTTTAGGCGCTTCCAGATCGGCAATCAAATGGACAGTTCTAAAAGTCCCTTTTGTCTTAGAACAGCCTGTCATCTCACCCCCCCTATTTAAAGTTTCTCCGCCTTTTAAGCGGGTTTGTTGTAACGGTTTTAGAAGTAAACAACTCCCCTTATCTATTTAATTATATAAATCCTTGGGAAAAAGCAAGTGTTTTTTGAATTTTTTTGGTTATTCCGGAGAATCTTTCTTATTTAAGATACGCCTTGCCGATCTTTATTTCCGAAACCGGCCTGTCCTGGGAGTCGGTGGCGGCACTCTCGATTTTCTGCACCACATCGTAACCGGAAACTACTTTGCCGAATATAGTATGTCGCATATTGAGCCAGGGGGTCTTGGCCGTGGTTATAAAAAACTGGCTTCCGTTTGTACCGGGTCCGGCGTTGGCCATGGCCAGGATCCCCGGGGCGTCAAAAGTCGCCGCGGGCGAACATTCGTCCTCGAACGGCTTGCCCCATATGGACTCCCCGCCGCGTCCGGTGCCGGTTGGATCCCCTCCCTGAATCATGAAATTCTTGATCACCCGGTGAAAAATCACTCCGTTATAATACCCCTTCTCAACCAACTTGCTGAAATTTTCGCTCGCCTTAGGAGCAACTTCCGGCATCAATTGCAGTTCTATATTCCCAAGATTGGTCTCCAGCACTATGGTTTTCGCGTCCATGGCAAAAGCACCTCCGCAGATAATCGCACCGGTTAATAAAAAGACGAACGTTAAGGCCGCCGCAAACTTCCTCATTTTACGTCACCTCCGTTAGAAAACTTCTTTTTGAACTCCGCGTAAAGATATTTCAGTATACATCATCGCCGTCAAATATCAAGCCGCTGTGCACAGTAAATTATTTCCCCCACCGGAAATTGTAGGATCTCTTTTAAAATTCATCCGGTACGAATTACGCCCGCTCTTTGCAAAACTCTTGTTACTCCGGGGGCACTTTTCGGTAATTATCCGAAAACCAGAGATGTTCCATCAGCGGCTTATTTTCAATATCTGTATGAAAGCGCGGTGAAGGCGGGATGGATGAATGCGGTGCCGGATATTCCTAACCGTCTGCAGGGCTTAGCTTTTTCTCTTTCATATTCGGGGAATTATCTGTTCCTGCCCGCCCCGAACAGCGCCGAGACGGAGTAACAGGCCGCGGCGAAAAGCACGATCGTCGCCCCGGACGCCGTTCCCCAATAGAAAGAAACGATCAAGCCGCTGATGCCGGAGAAAAGGCTGATCAACACCGCCCAGGCCGTGTAAGCGCGCATATTGCGGGAGATATTTCTGGCCGCCGCCGCCGGAAGCACAAGCAAGGAATTTATGATCAATATCCCGGCCAGTCTTATAGAAAGGATCACCACCAGCGCCAGCAGCAAGGTAAAACTAGTCTCCACCCAGAAAGTATTCACCTTGCGGCTGCGCGCCAGAGAAGAACTGATACTGGTGAAGATCATGGCATTACCGGCGGCGAGCCAATATACCATAACGGCCGCGGCGATCGCCAGCAGCCATCCTATCTGCGCGGGGGTAACGGTCAGGATATCCCCGATCAGGTAACCGGTGTATTTCGCGAAACCTCCCCGTCTGCTCAAGATAACTATTCCCAAGGCCACGATAAAAGCGAACAATACGCCCAGGACGGTATCCATAGACGCCCGCGTCATGTTTTTCAAAAGGTTGACGCCTACGGAAAGCAGCACCGCCAGCAGAAGCATCGGCAATACCGGGTCCTGAAAGCCGAGCAGAACGCCGATGGCGATACCGGTAAGCGCGGAATGCCCCAGGACATCGGTAAAGAAAACCATGCGGTTGCTGACCACCATCGTTCCCATCAAAGCGAACAGCGGGGTGACCAGCAAAACCGCCAGCAGGGCGTTTTTCATGAAGACATAATGCGCCCATTCAAAAGGCAGGGTGTTTACCAATTTGTACCAGAAGTCAATCAGCATTATCTCCGCCTTTGCCCTTATCCTTTACAATATCGGGCAGACAGGAAATATTCCACAAAGCCGCTCCGAATACCTCCACTAATTTACCGTCTGCCAGCACCTCCTGCGGCGCGCCTTCAGCGATTACGCCGCGGTTAAGCAGCACCATCTTGTCCACGTAAGAATAGATCCCCGCAAGATCGTGCGTCACCAGAACGACCGAGATATCATGCGTTTGCCGCAGACCGCGCACGATGCGGTAGAAAAGCGCCAATCCTTTCGCGTCCACTCCGCCGGCAGGCTCGTCGAGCAAAAGAAGATCCGGGGCGGGCGTCATGGCGATCGCCAGCAGAACGCGCTGCAATTCCCCTCCGGAAAGATCGCCGACCTTTCTTTTGACAAGGTGCTCCGCGGAAAACAGCGATAGGACCTCTTTGACCCTGCCGGCAGTACTGCCGTCTATCCCGGCCCAAACCGGCCTGCGGGTTACCGCCGATGCCACCAAATCCGCGACGCTGACGGGCGCCCCCTTTTCCAAATGCAGTTTCTGCGGAACATAACCTATTTGGGGCGTCTGGGAGGGATTACCGCCGACGCGGAAGGATATCCTCCCCTGGTAAGGCATCTCTCCCATCAAAGTGCGCAACAGAGTGGTCTTGCCCGCCCCGTTGGGCCCGACCACGCCGACGACCTCGCCGCAGTTAACGTGCAGATTGACTCTAGACAGTATAACGTTGCTGCCCAGTTTTACCGTCAGATCCTCCACCCTCGTGCAGCAATGTTCGCAGGTATTAAGCAATCCGTCTCCTCCGCCTTTATTTCCGGAAGGCATTCTTCAAAACTTCCAGATTCTTTTCCATTATCTTAAAATAGGCGCCGTCTTCGTCCGGTCCGCTCACCGCCGGATCAAGCACATACACTTTCAATCCTGTTTCCGCGGCGATGGTTTCGGCGGCTGAAGACGGATACTGGGGTTCGCTGAACAACACGCAGCCGTCTCCGCCCGAATTCTTGATCAGGTCTATCGTCTCCGCAAGTTCCTTCGCGCTGGGCTCGCTCCCCGGTTCTCGTTCCACCACGGCCGCGATCTCCAGTCCAAATTCCTCGGCGAAATACGGGAACGCCTCGTGAAAAGTGATAATCTTCCTGCCTTTATAGGACGACAGCTGCGCGTGCATTTGTTTCCGCAGAGAGTCCAGCTTCGCTGCGTAGTCGGCTGTATTCTGGGCGTAAAACTCTTTGTGCGCCGGATCCAGGCTTTGCATGGCCGCGCCGAGGTTCTTCACCTGTTTGACGGCGCCGGAAATGCCCACCCAGATATGAGGGTTTGCCTCATCACCGCTTTTTATCAAAGAAATCCCTTCCGATACGCCGATAACGCGCAAACCGGGATGCCGGGCCGCCACCTCTTCAAGAAAAGACTCCATGCCGGCGCCGTTAACGATCAACGCCTGGGCCCCGGCGAGCTTTTTCATGTCCGCGGCAGTAAGCGCGTAATCATGCAGGCACCCGGTGAACGGTGGAGTAAGATTTTCCAGCGACACTCCCGGCACGTCTTTTATCACGTTCCTGGCCATAATATACACCGGATAAAAAGAAGCGACTACCTTTATTTCCTTCTGCGCGGCGCACGCGCCGCGCGCGAACACACCGGTAAATACCGACAACAACACAACTCCCGTCACAAACCGTTTATATCCATTCATCTCCGCCTCCCTTAAGAATATTGTCCGGTTATGGGCTTTCCTTCCTCCGGCATTCCGAACACAACCCTTCTATACGCAGAAAATGATGCTGAACCTTGGCGTTAAGTTTTTCTTCTATGAAACTGGATATTTCCGGAAAATTGCAGAATTCCACCTCTTCGACTTTGTTGCACTTGCTGCAGACAAAATGATGGTGATCTATATGCGGCTTGCGGCAGAGACTGTAATAAAGCCGCCGGCTGCTGTGTTCTATTTTTGCCAGGATACCGGCCCCCTCCAGTTCTTCCAGGATACGGTAGATTGAAGGCAGACCTACCTCCAGAGACTCCTTCCCCAGCATCTGTTTGATCTCATAAGGGCCGAGATACCGTTTTTGCCGCAAGAACAACTCAAGCACCGCTTTTCTGCGCGGAGTTATCTTGAAATGATGTTCTTTTAATACCGCCAGATATTTTTCCATTATGCTTTGCTCGCGAACCTCCGCAAAAACTCCGGGCAACCGATAATTATCGGTAAAAACGAAATTCCTTTCGCATCAACGTAAATAGAAATGATTTCTATTTATAGCACAAAATAATACCGGCTGTCAACGGCGTAATGAAATTCAAACGGGCTAAAACGGAGAGTGTCGTTTAGAACGGAAGGGCTATTTCTTCTCTTTGCGCTCCCAGTAGTCGTTTTCCCAGCGTTTTTTCTCTTCTTCGTGAAGCTTATTCTCCGGGTTGATTATATTTTTCTCCGCCCGGCGGCGCGAGGATTCCTCTTTATTCTTCTCTTCCGTTTCCTGGTTCTTAGTTTTATGCGACAGCGAAGAAAAAATGAAGAAAGCGATAATTATCATTACGATCCATAAGAAAATGGTCATATTCCCTCTCTGTCTGTTCTGTTTAAGGAGCCTTCCTGTTTTGGGATCTCCGCGCCGCAAGAGTAATTATACTCTTTTTTACCGGAAACCCTAATATTATTAGCCCGCCCGCGGTCAAAAATAGCCGTTCCTGCTCTTGAGAGAATCTAAAACAGGTGGTAAACTATAAATGTGGAGGGGGGAATTCAAACTCACAAACCCGGGACGCGAATGCGGCAAAAAAGGAAAATACTCATAATTGACGACGAAAGCCATCTCGCCGCGCTGGTCAAGCTCAATCTGGAGCAAACCGGCAAATACGAGGTCTGCGTAGCCAAAGATGGAGAAGAAGGGCTGCAAAAAGCCCTGAAGGAACCTCCTCACTTAATCATCCTCGACTTGATACTGCCCAAGATCACCGGTGAAGAAGTCTGCAAGAAGATCCGCGGAGAGGAAAAGACGGAGAATATCCCCATCATCATGGTCACCGCCAAGGCTTCCACCGTGGACGCTATCATCGGCAAAGTCATCGGCGCCAACCACTATATGACCAAGCCTTTCCAGATGGACGAACTGCTGAAAAATATCGAAGAGGTCTTTGGGCGGCAGTGCGAAACTCTCTGAAACCGGCCGGTTCTATAGCGGGCATTGCTCTACAAGCTCTTTGATCCCGGATTCGATCTGTTCCCTGATCTCCAGGCAGGAAGACGGCAGGAATTCCAGCGCCTTTTTCAACGCCGCAAGCGCCTCGTTCTTCAATCCGAGATTACGGTAAGCGTCCGCCAGATTCTCGTAAGTCACGGCCCGGCCGGGTTCGATCCCCAGCGCCTTCTCGAAAAGCGCCACCGCCTGCCGGTGCTCGCCCATCTTGTTCAACAACCAGCCCTTATTATGGAAAATGGTGGCGTAGTCCGGCTCGCTCTCTATGCCCTTGTCGAAATACAGCAGGGCGGCGTCAATCATCCCCAATTCCACCATACACAAGGCGCGGTCATTGTAAGCCGCCCCGTCCAAGGGATTGAGCTTGATCGCGGAATCCAGATACACGATGGCGTCGCCGAAATTACCTTCCAGCATTTCCCTCTGCGCCTTGAAATACATCTCTTCGGCCGGCATATTTCTTTCGCGTGAGAGCCGCAATCCCTCCTCCACCAACCTGCCGGCAGGCGCAGCCCCGGTATAAGTGATGGCATCGTCAAGTTGACGACGCAATCGGTATAGACCTATATCGGCCATGATTCAAAGATTTGCCGGTTATTCATTATATACCGGGATTTCACTGGATGAAAATTCCCCGGGCAGAAACCCGGGTGCTCCTCGAACATATTATTATACCCCCATCCGGAATTCTAAAGATAATATTCCTTGGCGGCTTCCGGTTGATACAATATTTTTTGAATCTTAAACTTCCTCAGTCCGGCCGGAACCTTCCATTCAATGATATCCCCTACTTTATATCCCAATATCGCCGTGCCGATAGGAGCGAGAATCGATATCTTATTCTGCTCGATATCAGCGTCCTCCGGATACACCAATTCATAGCTCTCTTCTTTGTTGGTATCGACGTCCTTAAGGCAGACTTTCGAATTCATGGTGATTATATCCGCCGCTACTTGATCCGGGGCTACGATAACGGCCCTGTTCAACTCGGCTTCGAGTTCTTCTATCCGCGTCCATTCCGCTTCATGCCCGGGATCATTCCGCCTTCTCGCTTCCTGCAGCCATGACGACACGGCGTCCGAGTCCAATAAACGGTTCATTTCATCCAAAGCCAATCTATCGGCCTCCCGGCCGAATATTCTTTTCTTTATCATTTCCCTGAGACGATAAAGATCCGATTGCGTGATATATATTTTCTTGTTCTTCATTATACCCCCTTTTCCCGGTCATTGCACCGGTCATGACTGATAAGTAAACCGCTTTCGGCAGAAGAGGGCGGCCGGCTTCCCGCAGGTTGAAAGCGGGAAAAGGGACACCGGCCGCCGTTATCCTACGCTCTGCTCTCGGCATACAACAACTTCTCTATCTTTTTTACCAGATCCCCGGCGTCTTCAGATTTGTCGTAATATTCATCGGCATCCGGCAGCATGAGCTTCTGATAAGACTGATTGAATACGCTGGCGACCAGCACTTTCACCGACGGAAATTCTTTTTTTATTTTCTTATGGATATCGAAACCGCTCTGGTTGGGCATGGCGATATCGAGAATGACCAAGCCGATATCCTTGTTTTTACTCAATACTTCCATACCGGCATAACCATCGTGAGCTTCTATAATACGATACCCGTGCTCCTGTAAATAGTGCCGGTATATCTTCCTGATACGCGGCTCATCGTCAATAACCAGGATGCTCTTATGCGGGGCGATGCTCCGTTCTATCACTTTTATCTTTTCCAGCAGCAAATCCAGCCCTTGAGATTTGTCATAATAATCGGCGGCGCCTTTCACCATCTCTTTTTGTTCTTCTACCGGATAAACGCTTGCTACTATCACTTTCACTTCCTTATGAAACACCTTCATAATGTCGTAAAAGACACTGCCGTAGACCCGCGGCATTTTTATATCAAGAAGCATTATATCAACCGTTTCTTTATTCAAAATACACGAAGCCTGCATGGCATCGGAGGCATTGAGCACTTCAAAACCTTCGTTTACAAGCATGGCGTTATACATATTTCTGACTTTTTCCTCATCGTCAACTATCAATATCCTGGTCATTTCTTCTCCTCCAATTAACCGGCCTGGACTTCTCTAAAAAGTATAACCCGGACCGGATTAAACGAGGATTAAAAAAATGTTAAATTTTTTAACATCCCCCCGCCCTAACGGGATTGGGCGAACGGAGAGCGGTAAAAGGATTCGAAGGGCTGTTATGCCCTAAGCTGCCGGAAGCAAGCAACCGTGGATGTGCGCGGTCAATCCGCGGCGAGGGGGAGGGCGACGGTAAACACGGAACCTTGCCCGGCGCGGCTGACCACGGAAATATCTCCCTGGTGCAATTGGGCTATCGACTGCGCGATGCTCAACCCCAGGCCGCTGCTGGGAGAACTATCTTTAATCTTTCCTTCAATGCGAAAAAACTTGTCGAAAAGCTTCGGGACATCGGATTCATCTATACCTATCCCGCTATCCATAATGGAAATCTCCGCTTTCCGTTCTCCGTATTTCAGGCATATCTTTATCGTGCCCCCGGGGGGAGTGAATTTTATCGCGTTGTCTATCAAATTGAAAAACAATCTTCGCAGATGCAGTTCGTCGCCATCTACGAACCCGGTCTTTTCCGGTATTTCAGTATCAACTTTTATATTCTTCTTGGAGGCCAGCACCTTAGCCTGTTCATAGATTATAGCTATGAACTGCGTCAGATCGGTCCGTTCGAATTTGAGGACTTCCGGCTGATAATTCATCCTGGTCAGCAAAAGCAGGTCTTCTATGATCTTAAGCATTCTTTTCGTTTCTTCCAGGCTGACGCTGATGACCCTTTTGTATTCTTCCTTGTCCCGGTCTTTCTTCAAGGCGAACTCGGACTCCCCTCTGATAATGGCGATGGGGGTTTTTAATTCGTGGGCTATATAAGAGCTGGAGTCGGTTATATATTCGAACGATTCCCCCAGTCTCGAAATCATGCCGTTAAAAGCCTCTATCAGGCTCCGCAGTTCTTCATCGGCATTCTCCATCTTCACTCTAAAATTCAGGTCTTCGTGCGTAATATGATTGGCCGTGTCCGTGATCTCTTTTATCGGGAACAATATCCTCTTTTCGATCATGCGCCCCGCGTAATACCCCGCCAACGAAACCGGCAGAAACGGCGCCAGTATAAACAACAGCTTGTAATTATGTAAAATCCCGGGGGGCAGGCACAGCAGGAATAATACATATAATGATAAGGATACCCCCAACAGAATAACGGATAATACGGTTATCTTCATACTGCCGGTTTCGAGACGCATCTTACCCCCGTAAAACATATCCTTTACCTTGAACGGTATGGATAAGCTGTTTACCCTTCCCTTTATCTATCTTCTTGCGCAAAAAACTCACGTAAACATCAATAACGTTAGTGAAGCTGTCGAAATTCTCATGCCAAACGTGTTCCGAAATCATCGTCCTGCTGACCACGCAATCGGCGTTAAGCATCAAATACTCCAGCAGCGCGAACTCTTTGGCCGTCAACACAATCTCTTTACCGGCTCGCGTAACTTTATGCCGCGACGGATCCACCTCCAGGTCCGCGACCTTGAGAATGCCGGTTTTATCGGCCCTGCCCCTCCTTAATAAGGCGCCGACTCTGGCCAATAATTCCTCGAAAGCGAACGGCTTGGTTAAGTAATCGTCGGCTCCGGCGTTCAACCCCATCACCTTATCGCTTACCAGGTCTTTGGAAGTCAGCATCAGGACCGGCACGTTGATTTTTTTACGCCTAAGCTCTTTGCAGACGCTGATACCGTCTTTATGCGGCAGTATAATATCGAGGATTATGAGGTCGTACGGATTTACTTCGGCCAGAAACAGCGCTTTTTCTCCGTCATCAGCGACATCGACCACGTAATTCTCTTCCTTCAGCCCCCGCGCGATAAAACCGGCTACTCTTATCTCGTCTTCTACCAATAGTACCCGCAACTCTCTCTCCTCTTCCGGAACGCCGGATGATACCTCCGGATAAAATGAATTTTTCCGTTCATCTCGGATTATACGACACTTTGAGCGGTTCCGGAAATAATATATGAATGCGCCGATAGAATTATAACATAGCCCCGCAAGAACCGGTTTTATCTCCAGAGCGCCTTGACCGGCTTCCTGGAAGGAATGCGGCTGTAGCGGTATTTAGAGTAACCGAGCATCATAACCGCGCCGGCTGCGGCGCGGGGAGACAAACCGACGAATTTCTTTGCCGCCGGGGACTCATTGATCGCCATATTCACATATCCCGCCCAGCAGGCGCCGAGCCCCATCCCGAAAGCGGCAAGTTCAAGATAAGTTCCGGCGAGCAGACACGATTGAGCGACCAGAAAGTCGTCTTTCAAACCGTAAGCTATGGCCAGACAGGGCGCGCCGCGGCAGATGCGGTCTTCGTTATTCTTCCACGCCTCCACCAGACGGTCAAAACGCAACGACACGGCCATCGGAGACGCGGAATTCAACAAACCTTCCATCCAGGCCACAACCAGACCGCCTATCTCCCGCACTTTCTCTTTACCTGAAAGCACCGCCCAGTTCACCGGCTGACGGTTGGTCCCGGACGGCGCGTAACGAGCCATATCCAGAAGCTTCTCTATCGTCTCACGGGAAACCGGATCGTCTTTATAAGTCCGGATAGAACGTCTGCCTTTCAAAAGCAACTCCAGTTGAACAGCCCCGGGCAGTTGAGAATGATCCAGTCGCAAGGCGTCCGCGGCGCCCATTCCGGCGAGCCTGATGGAACCCGGCGGGCAGAAAGCGAAACAATGCCCGCAGTTTATGCACAGCTCCTCTCCCCCGGGAATGAACTCCGGCACGCGTTCCTTCTCATTCATTCTCAATATTCCCACCGGACAGATCTCCACGCACTTTCCGTCGCCCCTGCAGGTCTTTTTATCAACCTCGAAAATACTCATCCCCTCTCCTTCTGTCGCGCCCGGCTTATCCTGAAGCCAAGAGCCCACAACTCATGACCTGTTATTTAATACAACCTTTTATTCTCCCTTGCCGACCAGTCGTTGAACAACTGCCGGCACTCATCCAACAGCACGCCGCCGGTGATCTTGAGCTTTAATTTCCCCATAGACGCGAGTTCCGCGGCAGGGATATTCAATTCATTAAAACCGATCTTCCTGGCGTCGCTGGTTCTGGTCCCGAAAATGATCGTTTTTATCCTCGCCCAGTGTATCGCCGAGAAACACATTGGGCACGGCTCGGTGGTAGAATAGATTTGACAGCCGGAAAGATCATACCCCCCCAGTTTCCTGGAGGCCGCCCTTATGGCGTTCACCTCGGCGTGGCATGTGGCGTCATTCTGCAATACGGTATTCCTGGCAACCGCGATCACCTTACCGTTCCTGACGATACAGGCGCCGAACGGGCCGCCGGTCATAAACCGGATATTCTTCCTGGCCTCTGCCACAGCGAGTTTCATGAATTTATTATGCATAGTGAAACCCTCGTCTTACCCGCCTTTTTCCCGGGACCTGTAACCCGGCTCCCGGGATCCGTCTTCATTATTCAATCAAAACTATCCCGTAATAATTCCCCTTACACCCGGCAGAAGAAATCACCTTTATCGGATAACCATTGGCGCGTACAGTAGAGTAGACGTCTATGCCGCAGGCTTCCATTGACGGACGGGTTTTGGCCGGATTACGACAGAACTTCCCGCATTTGCTGCATAACTGACACGGCCCGGCCCCCATCCCGAACGCTTTATAATAACCGTCCAGGAATATCTCCCGCTCCAAAGCCGGGATCAAGGCGTGGATATCCGTGTATTCGTCGCCGTGCACCAGCAGGGCTTTCCTATAGAAACTTATAACCCGCCGCGTCACCTCCGGCGCCGGCGAATATGGAGGACAGGTCAGACTCTGTCCATAGCCGTCGCAGCCGAACTGGCACTTCATCCTCACCCAATCGGCAACCACGATGCTCCCCGCGGAGATCGTCTTTGCGTCTCTTGCCCCCATCTCCTTCGCGCGTTTTATATATTTAGTGTATTTCCGCATCATGTATTATGTCACCCGGGTTACGTTCTGTATCCGTATCCCATTGTTCGTGATTATTCACAATATATTCGCGTATACGGCTCAATGAAGATTCATCCCGGATGATGTGATCATAAAACGATTTTTGCCAATGGAATTTGTCCCCGGATTTAATCATTTCATTTATGCGCCGTGACGAAAATGTCTTTAACGCGCGGATGATTTCCGGCAATCCATGATTTTTTGTAGGGAACGGTTTCAAACCGTTCCCTGTGTTGTCAATTACAACGATCCCAGGCACGTGATTCGGCATTACGATAAATTCATCCAATTCGATATTCCGATAATGATTGGACAAATCAACCCAGCACGCCGATACAAAACGGCCGTTTTCATTTAATTCCATGACGCCGTTTTCTATGCTGCCAAACCATTCCCGCCTGCCCTGCGTGCAAATGGTAACGAAATAACACCCGTTCTGCGAATAATCGTAATTCTTTAAACGATTCGCTTTGCGCTGATCCATAATTACCGGAACGGTTATAAACCGTTCCCTACTGGTTCATTTCTTCTGAAATTTATATTTAATGAACAAAACTAACCCGGCGACGAGGATCAGAAGCGTAACGCTGTTGGCCAGGATAATGGCAAAGTTTCTCAAATGTATCCCATACACCAGCCAGAGAAAGATCCCGGCCATGAACTGCACGATGGTCACAATACTTATATCGTTCACCGACTTGGTGCGGTATATCTTGATCACCTGCGGCAAGAAACCAAACATAGTCAGGAACGCCGCCGATAATCCTATAATATTCCAGAACATAGCTATCCTGCCTCCTTAATAAAGATATGCGGTAAAGAAATAAAGCTCCCGGCAAATGAAACTCCCCGACTTGAAAACCGGGGAGTTCTGCGGTTTGATTAATTGTTGGAGCGCAGAAGCTTACGTAATTCCTGGGCCGGTATTGACTGGACTTTCAGCTTCCCGTTGCCGCCCTGAAGCGGAAAATCTATGTTTTTGACGGTGTATGCTCCGCCCTTTTCAATGATCCTGCCGACCTTGTAACCCAGAAAACAAGGGCGGCCGATAACAAGATTGCTTTGCTCGTTAGCCTTCCATTCGATGCTCAAGCTGCTCTTTACGATCTTTTCTATCTCGCTCCCCGGAGCGATCTCAATCTTGTTATCGTTCTCATCGATCAGCTCATATTCCAGGCTCGAGACCTGAAGTAGGGCCAATACGATATATCTGTCTTTGAGGTTCAAATGGGGTTTCCGGCTTCTTATTGCCGGTAATATCACGTTTTCAAGCCGGTCCTCGGTAAGATCATATTGATAAACATCTCCCAGTTTGAGCTTGAACTTTTTCACGCGTAAAACTTTGAGCGCCCCTTCAACTTTACCTATAACATCCGCTTCCGCCGACAGTGAAAATGTCTTCTCGCCTGAAGACGCGGGCAGATAAACCTTCCGTTTCAAATCCGCCATCGTTTTCTCGTTCTCTTCTTTGGTAAAAATATCATCTATGAAAACTACCGGGAGAGAATTCAAAGAATAGGTGCGGTAAATATTCCCCAGTTCCTGTTTTTCGGGAATCGGAAGAATAGGGCAAAAGCCGTTTGTCTTCAATGCCCTCGTAAGCGGATCGGTCGCGCACCCGGCAAGGAAAACGAATCCCAAAATGAAAATGCATTTGATTTTCTTCATCCCGCCCCCTTTAATAATTTGTTAGGCTTCCACCAGAGAGACCAGGAAAGTATAAACCGGCAGCCCTATCACCCCGTAAATCGCGTTATACCAGGTTAAAGACGCGAAAGGCCCGCCGACGGCGAAGACCCATACGAAAAAGGAAATCGTCGAGATCAATAACTGTAATTTTTTGCTCACCTTCTCCTTGCGCCATAAGTACAGCGGCGTGGCCAGGAAACAAAAGGTAAAAACAGACCAATACAGCGTCTCGTTCTGGGGCAGGGACCGGACGACCGTTTCCAGATAGATGTACAGGGCTATTATCTCCCCTGGGATGTATTTGATGAGACGGGACATATATTTGTCCGGTTCCTTCGCGGCGTCCGCCTCTATACCGGCCGCTAACACCCCCGCTTTGCCCCCTGCTCCGAGAACCTGACAACTGCTTTTCTTCTGCACATCCCTTCTGCTTATTACCGTTCTTCCCATACAATCCTCCTCGCTTTGAGTGTATCCTGTTTCGATAAAAGAACGTTGTTCACCGAGATGCTCCCGGCCCGGCAATCACTCCCCGATCATCTGCAGCACGACCTGGCGGTCGCGGGGGCGGTTATCGAACTCCGCCAGCACTATCTGCTGCCAGGTACCGAGGATCAGCTTTCCGTTCTCGAAAGGCACGGTCAGCGACGGACCCTGCAGGGCGGCGCGAAGATGGCTGAATCCGTTGGCATCTCCCCAGGTCTCATCATGGGCATAATGCCTGCCCTGCGGGGCGATACTATTATACAGCTCCTGCATATCGGTGATCAATCCCGATTCGTACTCAAAGGTGGTGATCCCGGCTGTCGAGCCTACCACGAACACCGTGACATTCCCTCTCTGCAATCCGGCGCTCTCCAGGCTCTTCTGCGCCTTGACGGTAATATCTATCAAATCCCCTGCTCCCCGGGTCTCCAGTTCGATACGCTTGGTGACGATCTTCATTTTAATCCCCTCCGCTGGCCCTTAACGGAAATTATAATGCTTGAGCACCGGCTTCTTGATCTCCCAGACGCAAGAGAGCCCCTCGGGAAAAATGACAAAATCCCCCTTCCCGAAACTCACCTTTTCCCCGTCTTGAGTAGTAACCTCCACATCACCTTCCAGAAAATAGCATTCCTCCACCGACTCATACTGCCAGTCAAAACGCGAGATCTCTTTGGTCCATATCGGCCAGCAGAAGACTCCCTTCTTCTTCAACTCCTCCTGCGTCAATTTGCGCACCATGATCTCCATGCCAAAACCTCCTTGATGCCAATCTACACTTTCCCTATTTTCAGACTTTGCGCGAATCTCTTCACCCTGCCGCGGATACCTTTTATATCTTTAACCTCTCCCGATTCCCGCGCATCAGGCACCAGGAGAGAACAGAAGCTCATCCCGCTGTAATCCGCGATCAGCTTAAAAGATCCTTCGACTGTCTTAAGCCCGATATCCTCATAAGCGCTTAAAATCAATCCCGTTGTCTTCCCCCGCATCGGAGAAGTAAAAGTATCGGTCTTGTTGTCCCACTTATAAAGAGAGAACATCCGGTCAATGATAAGCTTAAGCTGGGCGCTCGGCCCGTAGAAATAAAGCGGGGTAGCAAAAACAACCACATCCGCCTTCTGCATCTCTTTCAAAATGTCTTTGATATCGTCATTTATCACGCATTCATACTTCGCGCTTTTCTGGCAGGCCCGGCAGGAAGTGCACCCGTTTACCTTGGACTTCAAAGACACGGCTCGCACGACCTTGACCCTCGCGCCCATCGCCCGCGCCTCTTCGCTGCACCAGCCGACAAGCATCGCGGTATTGCCGTCTTTCTTGGGACTGCCGGAGAGGATGAGGATTTTATTAGGCATACAAATCTCAAATTTCCTATGTATCTATTGACAATTATATTAATTAATGTTTTTTACTTTTATTTGCTTAAAATCGTCCACTCTTTCCCGAAAATCTTCCTTTTCTTTCTCTAATAAGGTTTTTATTCGTACGATAGAATTTATATGCCTGCTTTCCTCAAATACATCTCTGGCTGAGCCAGCTAAATGTTCCTCTTGAACTATAGACTCATAAAGTTTATTCATATTTTCATGAGGGAAATCCAGTCCTTGTTATATACCCGATTCTATAACTAACCACCGCGACAGACAAAATAATGCCTATCAAAAAAGCCCAAGAGCTAATAGATAATGCATGAAAAACTTGAGGAATAGTCAATTTTCTTATATCTTCGGCTGTAATAATTTTAATCTCCCGCCGTATTTGAATATCACGAGAACTTATATCATACCAACCTTCCAGATAGTTAATAAATTGTTGCGGGCACTCGATAACATTATCAATTTGAACTTTAAAATAAATCTTGGGCTTATTATCTTCCGCTCTAACAAATTGGAACACTTTCCCTTTCCAACATTTCTCAACTTTTCTTGTGTATTTGTGTTTTTAATGAATATTGTATCGGCATTCTCGATAGGAATATTCTTACTAATATCCCATTGGATCATCCCCAAAAGATAAGCGGTTCTATTATCTTTTATTTTATCCCAATGGGCATCAAAATTAGTAACCATTAAATATTTCATAAACTCCCTCTGGGTTCATATATATGGTTATACTTAATGTTAATCCGTGAATATACGCGTGACAGAATTGCTTTCTAGAGTAGGATCATATGCATTCTGTAATTCAACTGTTTTCTGGATCCCCCCATATAACCCCTTATCCAGAGTAATAATATGAAGGGATTCCCGCGGGATGTCGTAGAAATCGGTTAAATATTTGGCCGTTGCGGCAAGAATCAAATCGCAAATCTGAACATTCTTCTTATGCTTCATAAATAATTCAAAGAATCTATCAACAGAGATTATAATATCGCGGCACGTCGAAATATCATGACATTTAATTCTACGATTAAACGTTTTAAGCAATTTCGCTGGTGTTTCAATAAATTTAGCCATTTTTTTCTTGGCGCTATTAAAATCGACATACCTACTGAACCATTCTTCAGAATAATACTTCTTTGCTAAAACCTTAAACGCTTCAGCTATACAAACATCGGGGATATAAATACGCGCTTTATTCCTTTGCAACTGTGCATCTATTTCATTCCACCAAGCTAAACAATTATTTATTCTAATTCGATCATTTACATTCGGAGCAAAACCGGGTGGAATAAATCTATTAGCCAAAAAACACGCGTCAATAATGTAGTAATTCTTAGTCTGGCTATCCGGACTTCGATAAATTTTACGGACGCGCGGCATAATTACTCCAATCCTCATAACTTAAAGTCATTTGATTTAATTCTTCTTTTCGTTGTCGCCAGTGAGGAAGAAAATTATCCAAGTATTTCTTGAAGCGCTCATTATGATTCTTTTCTAAAAAATGAGTCAGTTCATGAGCAATTATAAATTCCAAGCACTGTTCTGGTTTTTTTGCCAACTCAAGATTAATCCAAATCCGTCCCAGCTTGGGATTACAAGTGCCCCAACGAGTCTTCATTTTTTTAATACCCCAAGCATTCAACTGAACGCCGATTTTCTTTTTCCAATATTCAATTAACTTATTAGCGACCACTCGCAATTGTTTTCGATACCAATTCATCATAATTTTTTCACGTTTAATACGGCAGGTGCCTGGTTTAACGGATAAAACAATCTTATTTTTACCTTTAAAACTAATCTTCGGGGCCGTGGGTTCATATATGACTTCCATTCTGTATCGCCGTCCCCAGAAATAGTGAGTTTCTCCGGAAATATATTCTCTCAAGGATTGCCTGGACTGATTCTCGAATTTTAATCTTTGTTTTCTTATCCAACCCCAGCGTGTCACCAACATAGTACGGATAATATCATCATTGAGAGTCAACGGAGCACTTACTCTAACTCTCCCTTCTGGAGGTAAAACAGCAAGATGCAAATTCTTTATCTTTTTACGAATTATTAAAACCTCTATATCGCAGATTTGTAATCTACAAGGATTAGTATTCATTTTGATTTTTGATTATTTCAAGTATATCGTCTATCTCTTCCGTAGATATCCCATTAACACTCTTTTTAATACCTATTTTAATTGCTCTTTCTTTCAAAGGATTCCCACGCCATGCATCCTGACGACTGTCCATAATAGCATCGTGCACTTCCATAGCTTTATTGGTATCCTTTCCGAGATTATCATACAAAGCCTGCTTACCTCTAGAATTAATATTTTGCGGGTAATATTTTGACTGCTCCGGATTATTTACTTGTTTGGAAAACTCAACGAGCTTGGCTAAGTACGCCTTATATTCAATATCTGAGCGCTTTCGTTGTTTTACAAGTTCATCCAAAAGTTCAGACATGCGCTGATAATACTTCGGGTTAGTCGGCATCTCATCAATAATTAAACGCCTGACGTTATTCTCAATGGTTTCCGCTGTCGCATCCTGATTATGTTTTACTGCATCAGGCAAATCATTAAGCGCATCTTCGCCCTTTTTCACGATTAAATCAACCAACGTCATATCATCAAACGCAGTGAGCTTTTCGCTCTCTTCTGCCGAAATATAACGATCGATAAGCGTCCGCATAGCAGGCTCATATTTTTTCAAATCGATATAGTCTCCGCTTGCCAGTTTGATTTCCATGCGCACCTGTTCATAATGTTTAACTTCACGTTCAATAGCCTTAGACTGCTCCTTAGTAAATCCAGCTTTAACCATATCGTTAGCAATATCAGCATACATGCGAAGCAAATGACTAACGGCTTTATAGAGTTTTACTCGCTTGATTTCATTTTCTTTAAGCGCGTAAGGATTCTCTACATCACCGCAAAAATATTTGATATACGCCGCTGAATCTTTTGGAGGAACAACCGGTTCGCAAAGCGCTCGCACTACTTCAAGAGCATCCTCTAAGTCTTTTTTGCCTTCTTCAAGCCGATCTTTCAAAAGCCCCAGGATATCATCTTTATCAAATCCCTCGAAAGCACCGGTCGTGTAATCAGTAACTGCCTGCTCCAATTTCTTAAACAAATCGCGGTAATCAACAATATATCCGTATTCCTTATCTTCTCCATCGAGACGGTTAACCCGGCATATCGCTTGGAATAAACCGTGATCTTGCATATTTTTATCAATGTATAAATAAGTAGCCGGAGGCGCGTCAAAACCGGTCAAAAGCTTATCTACTACAATAAGAAGCTGCATCTGGCCCGGCTGCTCAATAAATTTTTTCTTTGCGTCCCGCTCAAAATCTTCAGTCGTAGCTCCGGAAAGCATCTTTTGGTAAATTGCGTATTCTCTATCAGCCGTATTTAAAACTCCAGGTTCATAGGATGTAACAACGGCACACTTTGAAAACCCTTGAGCTTGGAATATCTCATAATACTGACAGGCTTCATAAATACTGCTGGCAACAAGCATCGCGTTCCCGCGACCACTTGCAAGTCGGTCTTTTCTATAGAAATCGTCCAATATATCAAAAACAACTTTCTCCAGACGTGAGCGTGAACTTAGCAAACTTTGCATTGTTCCCCAGCGTCTTTTAAGCGCAGCTTTTGCAACATCGGTCAGCCCTTGCGTGCGTTCTTCAAACCATGCGTCGATCTTCTCTTGAGAAACAATGTTCTGATCAACCCGCCGTGCCTCATAGCGCAAATCCAACACAACCTTATCCGCAACAGCCTCGTGGTATTTATATGTATGAATATAAGGACCAAACATTCCGATACTATTTCTTTTATCGATCTTAAGAAGCGGAGTTCCTGTAAATCCAATAAAGGTCGCCTTAGGCAAAAGCTCTTTCATTGCCTCATGAAGTCTTCCTCCATGAGAGCGATGGCACTCGTCAATAAAAACAAAAATATCTCCTTTGGCTTCAAAATTCCGTGGTAAGTTTCCCTTAATTTCAGCTAAGTACGTATCTACATCCGGTTCCTCCCGACCGCCGGTTCTGCCGAATTTATGAATGAGCGAACATAAAAGCCACTTATCTTTCTTGTTAAGCTGTCCCACAAGATCGCGGCAACTCTTGGCGCGATAAATTGCTTCATCAACACCAAAAAACACCCCTTCGATCTGCTCATCAAGCTCATCCCGGTCAGTTAAGACCAAAACCCTTGCATCGGTTATGTGCTCACGCATCCACTTGGCAAGCCATACCATAGTCAAACTCTTACCACTGCCTTGTGTATGCCAAATAATCCCACCTTCATGACGCCTTACGTAATCTTGAGCCGATTTAACGCCGAAATACTGATTGTGCCGGCAAATTTTCTTGATACCGCTGTCAAAAATTAAAAAATCGTGGATAATTTCTAAAAGTTTTATCTTGTTGCATACCTGCAAGATGTAACGATCCAAAAGGTTTTGATCATCTAGTCCCGGCTCTTTCCATGTCAGGTAATATTCTTCGGAAGTGTCGGTCGTGCCATATCGCAACCCTTCGGTATCATTCCCAGCCATGACAACCTGAACCGTAGCGAAGAATGGCTTTATAAAGTCATCTTTTTGATTGCCGATATTCTGCCGGATACCTTCAGACACAGATATGATGCTTCGTTTAAGCTCTAATACACCGATAGCTATGCCGTTCACATAAAGAACAATGTCGGGCCGCTTAGTTCGGTTTCCTCTAATCGTAACCTCTTCGGCAATAGCAAAATGATTATTCTCCGGATTCTCCCAATCAATAAACTCCACATCTTGCCTATGCTGTCCTAAACCCTCACGCTCTTTCGCGCTGTAGCGAAGCAAACTGTAGGTTTCTCGATTTAAGTCATACAGACTCATTTGTGAACGGCTAACGCATTTCTTTATTCGATCTATGGCTTTATCGATCAACGTCTTGCTATGCCCGCATCGTACGAGAAATAACCGTAAATATTCTTCTTCAATATTGCTATTTTCTCGCCCCTCTTCCCAGTTACCAAGATAATCGTACTTTAGCTGACTTTTAAACAACTCAACAATACGATTCTGGGTTTTACGCTCTATATCGCCGATATTAAGGCTCATACCAATCTAATCCTTCCGGTTAGCAATACCTGCATCATGCCTTGCTTAAGCATTTTGTATTTAGCAAGCTGTTGCTTCAATGTATCTATTTCTGCGTCCATATTCCTAAGAACACCCGCAATGGCCGTTTGCTCATAAACATCTGTAGACAAAAATAGCTCAAATTCATTCAAATTCTTTTTTTGAATATTGGGCAATCCTGATCCGATCCTTAAGTTCATGATGGCTTTTTCTCTATATTTCAACAACTGGAATAAGAAATTCTTATCGAGACAGTCAGTAGTAATCTTAAGTGCATAGCAATGTCCGCCAAGCCAGAATTTCTGTTTACAAAAATTAACAAATCCGCAAGAATTCCCCCCTTCGCTGATTGTAATTGTATTTTTAATTGTATTCCATTTGTGTGTGTAGCCAGATGGTTCTACGCCACCGTTCCAATCAGGATATTCTCCTGTTTCTGTAAGCTCGGACTTATTTAACTGTTCACCTTTGCGTAACTCTATCAAACTTCCAAAAGATTTTGTTTCCCACTTCTCGCTAAAACCCGACAAACGGCGCTTGCCCGTAAGAAGCTCCTGCATCGCACCTTGCTTAATCGCCCGCTTCTTGGCAATGAGTTTTGCAAGCGAAGATATCAAAACATCTATCTCGGACAGATGTTGAGCTATTGCCTTTTGTTCCAATTTAAGCGGTAGTGGAATAAGAATTTTAGCGATATTAGTTTTACTGATGCCGCTAATCTTAGTACCAACGGCATAGAATTTAAACTGACGCTTAATGTCATGCGCCTGAAAACAATATTCTTTGTACCTGGAATCCAACGAATCATCTTTACTCTTTGAGACAATCGTATGAAGTCCTGCAATATATGGGATCCCGCTGAGGTTTCTAACAACTATATGCCTACTGGTGCCTTCATCGTCCTCCGACGCATCAACAAATACTATATCTCCATCGCCTAATAAAGATTTTTTCGAAACAGTATCAAGTTTAATATTTAATTTAGGAATCCCCGAAGATTCCGTTGCTACATCCATATACTGCTTAGTTGAACCATGAATATCCCCATAATGCAAATAGCAAAACCCATCTTCTGACAACTGATCTCTCGATGCGGTATGTCCTCCGCTGAAACTAAATAACTCTCCGAGTGATTTTACTGCCCAATCCTCCGGGATAATTCTAACTTCTGTACGCTTATATTCTTTTAGCATTTCTTGTGTCATAGTTGTCATAACATTCACAGAACTTCTCGGGTTTCCTTAAAATTACCATTTTCTTTTTCAATCCAGACAATATCAATCCGCCTTTTTAATACTCCAACAAAAACACCTAAAGAATAATTTAGCGTGTTTTGTAAACAGCCATTAAGTTTCTGAACATCTGCCCTTGCCAACTTACTTCCAGCACCACTCTTCTTTATTTCAAAAATTACGCGATTAGCATCATCACTAAGTCTCTTATGAATAATAACATCGGGACGTATTTTTGCACCAACGATATTTTTCTTTTTGTCTAGTAGGTGCTTATTGTATTCGCAATCAACATTGTAATTTGGAAATAATCTTTCAAGATAAATTGCTATACGATGACTAATCGTTGGTTCATAAATATCTGTCTTGAGTAAATCTGTTCTGTCTTTTTTAATAAACATCGCCAATGCTTCTTTAATTTTAGTTTTTACATAATCGTTCATTTAAGAATAAATCCCATTTTTGCCAAATGCCCTTTAACTTTCTTTGTCAATTTACTAATCTCCTGGGTGATCATAGTTAATGGTTCGCTGTAGCGCTCTGAAAGTTCCTTAACCCTCCCGGCAAGCCGTTGTGACAGCTTATCCACTTCACCAATTACCCGAGATTGGAGTTCTTCCACCCACTTACTTTCAACAACAAGCGATTTTATTTCTTTAAGCGCAAGCGTCGGATATTTAGCGATGACTTTCTTCTCTAAGGCCGCCTCGGCTTCTTTGAGTTTCTTTTTGAATTCTGCTTCTTCGTCGAAAAGATCCGCGTATTGTTTAAGTACTTTTAGCTCATCGGTGTAATCAGCGTCGCCTTTTATTTCTTTGATGCGTTTGCCAACATCGCCCTTTTTTATCTTGTCGTTCTCTATGACTTCTGAAAGAAGGCCGTCCTCACCGCCGTGTTCATCTTTAAGCTCATCCATCTTCGACACTGTTTGTTCAATCTTGGTATTTAGTTCATCAATTTCTGTCTGCTCTTTTGGAAAATACGTTTTAATCATAAGCGGCACCGGGATAAGCCGACCTTCAAGCCCGCTTAAGCCCTCAATGTCTTTCTTTTTACCCTTGGAATCCTTTTGCAAACGGATAACTTCATTGCCAGCTTGCCAGCCATCGGCAGTAATGATATGCGTATCATCCTGCATTACGTCTTCCCAATAAGACATCAAGCACTGATAAATGTCGTATTTGTCCAACAGATGCGCATCTTGGAACACTTTCAAAATATCATCACTAATCTTTTGAATAATTGCTTTGGGGTGATCCTTGGTGTCGATGCCTGCCAGCTTTACCGCAGTATCCTTTCGCCATGACGTGAAACTTTCAATAATCTTTACGCGGAATGTGGCAAACTCAGAGTGAGAAAATATCGTCTTTCTAACTTCGTCCGGAGTAATAGCCAATGTGCAGTAGCCCGATCGAGACGGCTTTAATAATGCCTTTTTAAGCGTCGGACAGACTTTCCAATATTCTTCAAGAGCATCGATGTCGGCATTGGGGATGCCGCCCTTAAGATGCCCTTCAATGTCTTGAATGTCCTCCGGCTCCTGCGTGTCGATATACCGCGGAATATTTAGATTGTATTCATTTTTCTTAATCTCATCATTAGGCACAAAACGAGAATATTTCGGGATTTCAAGCTGGTCATTCCACACATCAACTACTTTGCGGATATCCTGCTCCCGTAGGCGATTTTTGTTGCCGTCCTTGATGAATCCTTTTGACGCGTCGATCATGAATATTCCGGTTCGCTTGGCCGAATCTTCTTTATCAATCACAATAATGCAGGCGGGGATACCGGTACCGTAGAAGAGATTGGCGGGCAATCCTATCACGCCCTTTATATAACCGCGCTGAATAAGTGCCTTTCGAATATCTGCTTCCGTATTGCCACGGAACAATACGCCGTGAGGCAGGATTACCGCGCCCTTGCCTGTACTTTTGAGGGATTTAACAATATGAAGCAGAAATGCAAAATCGCCGTTCTTTTTGGGTGGGATTCCAAATCCTTCAAAACGACCATGAGGATCTTCTTCGGGATTAAAACCATTGCGCCACGCTTTATATGAAAACGGAGGATTGGCAACTACATAATCAAATGTCTTGAGGACGCTGTGCTGATCTACAAAAAGCGGATTGGATAGAGTGCTCTGCCCCTTCTTTATTTCGGCGGTTGGTTCACCATGAAGCCACATATTGAGAATGGCAAGCGTAGCTGTGGCATTCTCTTTTTCCTGCCCAAAGATTGCGATGCCTTTGGGCGTTTCAGCGGCAACTTTAAGAAGAAGCGATCCGCTTCCGCAGGTAGGATCATAAACGGTGTGAGTTTTGCCTTTAGCGTCTTTTGCACCGATAACCTTGGCTATTATCCGGGATACTTCTGCCGGGGTATAGAATTGCCCCTTGCTTTTACCGGACTCAACAGCAAAATGCTTCATCAAATATTCATAGGCATCCCCTAAAAGATCATCACCTTCGGCTTTGTTCTTACTGAAATCCAACTCCGAATTTTCGAAAATAGCAACCAGATTGGAAAGGCGATCCTGCATCTCTTTGCCTTTGCCAAGCTTGTCCTCATCATTAAAATCAACGGCATCAATGACACCTTTTAATCCATTTGCCTCGGCAAGCGCGCTTAAAACCTTATTTATGCCTTCCCCAATATTTGTCTTGCCCTTAAGCTTAACAAGATCGGCAAAACTGCCACCTTCGGGGACAACAACAAGCTCATCCTTCTTTCCCGCATACTTATCCGAGACATAACGTACAAAAAGAAGGACAAGGACATAATCCTTGTACTCTGATGCGTCCATGCCCCCGCGGAGCTCATCGCAAGCCTGCCAAATGGAACTATAAAGTTGGGATTTTTTTATCGCCATACTATCCTCTTTTTACTCACAATCTTCGTTATCATCAAGTAAAACTAAAATTATATTTCCATTCTCTGATAAATTAGATTGTATCATAGTTTTGTTCCGTTCAGCGATTTAACATGACAAGACTTACAACCGGCCATCCTGAATAATCCATCCGGCTTCTTTTAACAACCCGTCAATCATTTGCCGCGCTTCGGCTTCGCTCATAAATTCCTTAATATAGTCTAATTCTTCCGAAATAAGACATAATTATGTCTTAACTGGTTATACTGCAACCTTTTACCTCTTAGCATCTTGTGTCTCATAATTAGCTAATAGTGAGACACAAGATTACTTACGTATAATACATGAGACACAAGATTACTTAATAATATCCATTAATTTCTTAAACTCAAAAATTTCGGCTCTGCGTCCCTTTCCCTTTCGTAATGTAACGATTATCCCTTCTTTCCTGAGCAATGTAATTAATCTCATGGCACTTGCTTTAGGAATCCCAGAAAGCTTAATAAAATCGGGCGAGGTAAAAATAGGTTTCTTAAATAGCGCATCTAGTGTCTTAATACAATATTGAGAATGAGTAACTTCCGTTATTCTTGCTTTTTTACTATCGTAGAGATCCAAAATGCCTTTGGCTTTTGCACTATTTACTTTAGCTTGTTCAACCAAAGCTTTTAAGAAGAACTCCACCCATTCATTCCACTTATTCTCTACGGTGATTGTTTTTAGACGAACGTAATATTCCTCTCTACGAACTTCCAAATATTCGCTAATATAAAACATTGGCAAGTGCAATATCTTCTTTTCAAAAAGAAACAACGGAAGCAAAATACGACCTACTCTTCCATTGCCATCCATAAAAGGATGAATAATCTCAAACTGCGCGTGAATTAATGCTAACTGAACAAGAAGATCTTTCTCATCAAAATGAATATATTTCTCAAAATTATCAAGAAATTCCGGCAATAATTTCGGCTCCGGAGGTATATATGTTGCTTCTTCAATCGGAACACCAGATTTTCCGATATAGTTTTGACTAACACGAAAATCTCCCCTTCTTTTATCTCGGCCTCTAACACTATCAAGTAAAATCGCGTGAATTGCCTTAATCAAATTAAGCGTTAAGGGCTTTTGATCTAGCCATTGTACTGCGAATTGCATAGCTTCTCTATAATTGATTATCTCTCGAATATCATGATATTTTTCATTTTCCGGGTCAGGGGCAGCCTCAAATTCCAAAACTTCCTGTAAGCTTGCTTGAGTCCCTTCTATCTTAGAAGAAATAACAGCTTCTTTTGTTGTTAGTGGCGAGAGAAGTACAACAGGATTTATAATTCCCTGAAGTATACCGTCATAACGAGCCAATTCGGCATTGGCTTGCCCAATTAATTTAATAAAACGGACCCAATCTAGTTCACTAAGAGGTAAAAATTGTGGAACGTATGGTTTCATATGGTTATCCTAAGTTTTATAATTCCTATCATAAAAAATAAAACCCCCGCCCTGTTCAAGCGGAGGTTTGGGGTCTTCTTCCGGCTGTATGGTCCTGCGTTCCAAGCGGGGATGTTATGGTTCCCGCTTTTGAAGAAGGGTTATCCAGCCGGATCATGGTTTCTTCACCGCACAGGCGCTATTTTACATGTTTTTAGTATGTCTAACCGGGGCAAGAATTTATATTATTGTAGCACTAAAACAGCGGGTTGGGTATCAAAAGATTGCTTCTCCGCCTGCGGCGGCTCGCAATGACGAAGAACTGGGTTCTGGGAAAGACAAAAAGCAGCGGCTGCCGGGTTTCGCCGGCAGCCGCTGTCTGTCGTTCTTTTTTCGGTGAGAGATGGATCTTATTTAGAAATCCACCTGCGCTCTTAAGCCTCCGATGAATATCCCGTCCGTATTTGCGGCGATGTCTTTGCCGAAGGGGTTCCAGATATACTGGATATCCGGGCTGACGGAGAGGTGGTCGTTCACCTGTATCCTGTAATACGCCTCCAAATGCCCTTCGGTCTTCGCAAGCAATCCCTCATTGGCTTTCTTGTAGTCATCCGACGGCATGACCTGGCCCACGGCAAAGGCGAAGACGTCGTTCTCCCTGCCCCACGGCTTGCCTTCCACCTGGAAACCCGCGCTCCAGGACTGCTCAAGGGAGTAATTCGATCCGTCCGCCGCCGTGATCTCAGGGTTATAGACCTCGGGGTTCTGCCAGCCGTATCTGGTAAAGACGGTCACGATATCGTTCACTTTCTGGTCAAAGCTGAAGCCGAAGCCGTAAGCGGCTTCTTTGGCCTTCTCGCTGTCCAGCCATTTGCTATGGTCTGTGTTGTTGTTCCAGACGTAGAAACGGTAATTACCCGGCAGGCCGAACAGGCTGGTCTTGAAATGCACCTGTCCCATATTGAACAAGTTGTCGCCTGTGTCCTCCCAGCTTCCGCTGCCGTCGAAAACCCCGTACCCCAGTTCCAGCCATTCAACAGGCAGATATGCGAAACGCACGCCTGCCCCGTTGTCTGGGAACTCTATGACGGGCGAGTTGCGGAAGATGCTGCCGAGGAACTGCGTGGTCTCGTCGTTGGCGGCCTCTTTCTGGTCGAAATAGGCGCTTGCGTCGACTTTGCCGAAAGTGACCACGGCTTTATCCTGGAAAAGGTCCTGCTCGTACCAGAATTCGGTCACCTCCGCTTTCGCCTCGCTGTCCCCGGCGTCGCGGTTGACGCCGCTGTACAAGGTAAGATTGTCATCCAGGCCGGCTCCCTGTCCCGCCTCAAGATGCAGGAAGGCCCTGCCGCCGGTCTCCTCGAATTCTTTGGCCAATGTTACGTCCGCCGAATACGACACGTCGGCGCGGGATTCCTTTTTTGTCTCCCCGTCACGGTAATTGGTGTTCCCGGCGGACTGGAATATCATGGTGCCGCCTGCGCCGAGCTCAAGGCCCTCCATAAATTGCATCCCGCCGCCGGACGTCTGTTTCCCGAACTCTGAAAGTCTTGCTTCGTATTCAGAGATCTTGCGCTGCTGCGACTGCGCGAGCGAGCTTTGCGATCTGATGTGGACATCCTGCTCTGCCGATTTATTTTCAAGCTCCTCGACGCGCGACTGGAGCTTTTTAAGCGTTGTTTCCATATCCTCTCCCCCGGCATATAAGGAAGAGTGAAAACCGATCAACAAACTCAATGCCAATAAACAACCGGACAACTTGGAAAACATTTCCCTCTCCTTTTACAGGTTTCCTCCGGTTGTCCGGTCGGCTATCGTTGAAAATGTCAGCTCTGCGCGGGCAGTCGCTTCTGCGCCTTAAAACGCTTCCTTTCTCTTTTTTCCACCTGCACTATCTGCGAGTCGTGGATGGTGATGACGACTTCGCCGTAATTCATTCCCCCGGCGAATTGCAGGATGTCTTCTATCTTCCATTCCTCGCTGCGAACATCAGCCATGCTCGACCCCTCCTCTTTCCAGCAGTTCCTTAAGCTCTATATCCATCAATGAAGAGTTGGCGCTGCGCACCATTGCTGAAAAAAGCAGAAAAGCCTCCTGCGAGAAATGTAAAGTGACCCCCTGGATATTTATGTTTACTATACCGCAAGACAGGCGGTAGATATTCCCCAACTCCCCTGCCTTTGCCAATTCAAAACCTCCGTTCATCTTTTCCCCTTTTTTATCTTAGGCATATCAACATACCGGCCGGCTATTCTTTCCTCCTTTCCTGTTTTTTACCGGTATCTTTTTCCCGCACCTTACACCGGCACAGTTCTCCGCATTTACCGCCGCAGTCACATTTCTTATCCATAAAACCCCCTCCTTGTTCTGGGACCGGGTCCGCTTTACTCTTACTGCCGCAGAGGATTCCGCCGGAAGTGTCCCCGGCACAGACGGCGTCCGCAGGTATTACCTGCCGGAACAAACTCCATTCTTCTTATCCGCTAAACCGCACCCGCCGCCGCAGGAAGAGCATGTTTCTCCCCGGAAAGCCTTTACCAGGCAGCGGACAAGTAAAGCGGCGCAGATCAAAACAAGCGTGATTATGACCGTTTTCTCCATAGTTCATCCTCCTATACCCAGCAGCCTCCCTCCCTGATACACCAGGAACGAGGCAGCCCAGGCCATGACCGTGGTCCAGAAGATCAGAAATAACGTCCATTTCATGCTCGGGCCGGATTCGCGGTAAAATACGGCCATCGCCACAAAACACGGCAGGTAGATAAGACAGAACATCAGAAAAGCCGAGGCCTTCAAAGGACTCCAGGAAGGATCGTTCTGCAGGGCTTCCTTCAACGGCTCCGCCTCTTCCGGATCCACCTCCCCCAGGCTGTACATTGTCCCCATGGTGCTTACCACGACCTCTTTTGCCGCGACCCCGGCCATCAGGGCAACCCCTCCCCGCCAGTCCATTCCCAGGGGCCTGACCGCCGGCTCGACGAACTTGCCTATCCTGCCGGCAAAACTCTGCTCCATCTGCGCCGAGGCAGCCGTCTCTTCGTTCACTCCTTCTTTCGGCTCCATCTGCGGGAAGGTAAAACCGGCCCAGATGATAATGGAGATAAGCAAAATGATCGTCCCCGCCTTCTTTATGTAGAGCCATCCCCTTTCCCACATCTTAAGCAGCAGCCCCTGTATGGTGGGAACGCGGTAAGGCGGCAGCTCCATCACGAAATGCGAAGTTTCGCCTTTGAAGACGGCTTTCTTCAACACAAGAGCCGAGCCGAGAGCTATCGCCACGCTCAAGGCGTACATAAGAAACATAATGTTCGCCCCCTGCTCAGGCGCGAAGAAGGCGCCGATGAACAAAGCGAAAATGGGAAGCTTGGCGCCGCAGATCATGAACGGCGTGACCATCATGGTGATCAGTCTGTCTTTTTTGTTGTCGAGCGTCCGCGTTGCCATGATCCCGGGCACGGCGCAGCCGTTGGTGGAGATCATCATCGGCAGGAACGATTTGCCGTGCAGGCCGAATTTGTGCATTATCCTGTCCATGACGAAAGCGGCGCGCGCCATGTATCCGGAATCCTCGAAGAAGGCGATGGCGAAGAACATGAAAAGCACCAGGGGGAAGAAACCCAGCACCCCGCCGACGCCGGCGATCACTCCGTCCACCACGAAAGAATTGGCCAGCCCTTCCGGGATGGCGTTTGAGGCCAGTTCCCCTGCCTTCCCGAAGAACTGCTCGAACCATCCCACCACCGGCCCGGAGAAGGTAAAGGTGAACTTGAAGATGGCGTACATTACCAGGGCGAAGATCGGCAGCCCCAGGAACCTGTTCAGCACCACTTTGTCTATCTTGTCCGACAGGTCGTGCCTTTCTTCCACGCTGTAGCTCTTCGCCTCGGTGCAGGCGCCGCTGATAAAACCGTATCTCCTGTCGGCGATGACCACCTCCGGATCGTCGGAGAAATGCCGTTTTAAATGCCCCCGGCTTTTCTCGTTCTGCCAAAGGACTTCTCCGCCGCCCGGCAGTCCGCCGATGAACCCGGTTGCCCAGGCATCGTTCTCCAGCAGCTTGACCGCCAGCCATTCAAGCGGGTATCCTTCTAAAGCGCCGGACCGTTCCCGGAGAAGCTGCGCCAGTTTTTCGATCTCCGCCGATATCTCCCCGCCGTAATCGACCCCTATCTTCTCTATTTTTATCTTTTCTTCATGCAAATCTATCACGGTATCCAACAGTTCCTGCGTGCCCCAGTTCCTGCTGCCGACGGTGGGGACTACCGGCTTGCCCAAAAGACGCGACAGCTCCTTGTAATCTATGTTCATCCCTTTCCTCGCGGCGACGTCGCTCATGTTCATCGCCAGGACCACGGGGACTCCCAATTCCTGCAGCTGCGTGTAAAGATACAAATTCCTCTCGATGTTGGAGGCGTCGACGATATGCACGACCACGTCCGGTTTTTCTTTGACGACAAAATCACGCGCCACGATCTCTTCCTCGGAATAGGCGGAGAGGCTATACGTGCCGGGCAGATCGACGAAGACTATCTCGCGATCTTTATAAACGACGCTCCCCTCTTTCTTCTCGACCGTCACCCCCGGGTAGTTCCCCACGTGCTGGCGCGCGCCGGTCAGGTTGTTGAATATGGTGGACTTCCCCGAATTGGGGTTGCCCGCCAGCGCAACCGTCAATTTTCCCTTAGCAGCCATCTCTTTCCTCCCTTACTATTATTTTTCCGGCCAAACCGTGCCCCATGGACAATTTGGATCCTTTCACGCAGACCGTCACAGGACCGGTCCCGCAGTTATTGAACATAACCAGCTTTTCCCCCGGTAAAAGCCCCAGTTCGGCCAGGCGGTGATAAGCGTGGTGCCCGGCCTCTATGAAAACGACCGACGCCCTGGCTCCCGGAGGAAGATCGTTCAGCCTTTTCATGCTTATAGCACCTCCACGTAAACCCGAACCGCTTCTTCTTTACGCAGGGACAGATTGTAACCCCTTATTCTCACCTCGACAGGGTCGCCCAGGGGCGCGGTCCTCAATACCTCCAGAGAGCAGCCCGGGACGATCCCCATGTCGAGCAGGCGTTTCTTCAGCACGCCGCCGGAGGAAACCCTTTTGACGACACCTTCCTTTCCCGGTTTCAAACCATCCAATCGCTCTTCCATCGCTCCTCCATTTGTTAGATATAACTAACTCTTGACCAAAAAATTTTACATCAGGCTAAAAACGTATCCGGCCAGCAGGGATGCCGCGCATATAAACGCCAGATATATCACCAGGATTTTTGTGCCGAATTCCTTTCTTAAAACAAGGATTGTCCCATAACTGGTGATCGGCCCGGCCAGAAGCAGGGTAAACCCGGCCCCTTTGCTCAACCCCTGCCTAATCAAGGCATCCACCACCGGAACGCCCATGGTGGCGCAGAAATATACCGACAGCCCGAACACAAGCGCAAAGACATACCCGGCCGCGCCTTTAAGATAGGTCTTCAGGATATACCCTACCGGCATCACGGAATCCACTATCGCCGCCAGCCCCAGGCCCAAGAGGATCTCTTTTCCTATATCTTTGGGCATATCGATGAAGGCGTATTTAAGGAGAGCCTTGACCCTGGAACGCAGATCTTTTTTCTCCTTGGCCTCGCAATGATAGCACTTTTTCTCTCCGCAGCCGCACGCCGCGGACGGAATCGCCCCGCGCCCTTCCACATTTACCCTGTTCCCGATAAATCCGACGGTGATACCCATCATGATCACGCTACAGAAGAGGAACACCGCGAATTTTATGCCGAGCATTCCGGCGGTGACGATCAAGGCGTTGATAGAGGTGGCCGGGGTGACGATCAGGACGGCGAGGATCGGCCCCAGAGACGCGCCTTTCCTGCGAAAGCTCACCGCTATGGGAAGAGCTCCCCAGCAGCATACGGGCGCGAGCGTCCCGGCAAGGGTAGACCAAAATACGCCCTTCATGCCTCTTCCTCCCAGGTGCTTCTCTATCCACTCGTCGGGGACAAACTCATGGATGATCCCGCTTAGGATGAAGCCGACGAACAAAGCCGGGACTATTTCTACGAGATAGCGCAGGAAAGAAGCGCTTAAGCCTTCCAATATCATAAACGCCTTTCCTTATCTTCTCTCGAGATGTTGTTGAGAGCCAACGCCCACATGAAGAAATTTTCCATAATATCACCTTTCCCTATGCCCAACCCTTTTGCTTCTTTTCACGTGAGATTCGAGGCATTTAATGATTCCAGGCGGCAGGTTCTTTTCGATAAAAGAAAAGAAGCCGGACAGCCTGGCCAACGTCAGCCCGCTGACTGAATGCTCCAGCTTACAGGCCTCCTCTCTGGCCGTATCCGGACCGATGAACAGATACTCCGTCAAGAAACGGAACAGCATATCCTCCTTGTCCTGGAGCGCGCCGGCGAGGCGTTTTCCGGAAGGGGTAAGACAAGCCGATCCGTATCTCTCATGCTCCAGCATCCCCCTTCTGGCAAGAGTTTTAAAGGCCGTGTTGACGCTGGATTTCTTCACCCCCAGCCGTACGGCTACATCGCTGACCCTGGCAAAACCGTTCTTGTTTTCGAAATAATACACTGCTTCAAGGTAATCTTCCATATTGGATGTGATCTTTTTTAACCCCGCGCTCATACCCGCTCCGCTTTATGCCGTTTTATATCTTTGTTAGACAATCCTAACATATTCTTCTTATTTGTCAACCTTTTTCTTTCAACCTGTAGCGGGAGTCTCTAATCCGTTACGGCGGGGGAGGGGCAAAAATGGTTAAAGGAAAAAACCGCGGTTCAGAAAGAATCCAGGAAGCCGGACAGGTCTGCTTTCAGCCTTTTACCCGCCAGGAAACTGCGCGCGATCCTGAAAGATTTTATGGCGAGTTTGCGGCGCCTGTTCTTGTGGGTGATCAGATATTCCAGCCGGGAAGAGAATTCTCCGCCGCCCGCCTCCTGGCTTGAGAAAAACAGGGCCGCTTCTTTAAATTTCTCGAAAACAGGCAGTCTATTGAGTAAAAGGGCGTTCTTGCACAAAGCCCCTTCGTGGGTGGAAAGAGAGAACGACTCACTTAAAGAAGGGTTGATATAAATGTCGCTCAGGTAATACAACTGAAACAGCCTTTCTTTTTCCAGGTATCTTATGTAAAAAAGCTGGCCGGGGAATTTACGCAATACCCGAAGAAGCTTTTTGTGAAGGTCTTTTTCCAGGGATTTACCGATTATAAAGAATTTGAAGTTCTTATGCCTCCCCAGAAGTTTAGGAAGATGACGGATGATCATCTCTATCCCTTTTATCTGCTCGAGCCGCCCGACGTATAGGCCGGTAACATCGCCTTCTCTTATGCCGTATTTCTGCCTGATGCCGGACATTATTTCCTTCGAAGCGGGAAAGGTTTCTATTGTGTTCTCTATCATTGTCAGTTTCCCGGCGAACTTGGGGAAATACCTGCAGAAATTGTCGTATTCGTAATTGGAAGGGCAGATAATCTTGTCCGCGAGCTCTATCATTTTCTCCTGATTCCGCAGGAAATAATTAAGCGTTCTGAACCCCGATTCCCTCTCCCGCCGCAGGATACTGTGGAAATGATAAATTATCTTCGGGCGGGGATGAGCGCCGTTCTTGACCCCGCGCAATTCACCAGTCCAGTTCACGAAATGCTGAATTATGTAGTCGAACCCGTTCCAGCCGTGCTCTCTTTCGAAACCGGAAAGATTATTGTATTGCGTAATGGTTCCGTCGGGATTGAACAACTTTGCCGGGTATTTCTTGCGAAACTCTGCGCTTATCAGGACATGGACCCTGTGCCCCAGGTCAATCAAGGCGTCCCTGCACTGTTTGACGACCTGACCTACCCCGCCGCAATACCCTTTGCCTATGGGGAATTCAAAAGTGAGCAGCAGTATTTTTTTCATTACGATTCCTCGCTCTCCGGCCGTTGGCTTAAAAGGAAAAAACGTCTCGTCCGGCGTCAATCGACAGACCGATACCTTGGTCGGAGCAATACGATTATAAGTGATATAAGTCCGGGTCTATACCTGTGGATAAGACGCAGAAGAATAAAAGCGGCTGTGCTTACTTTGACATCATCAAAACTGTTCCGCTCCGGGATACACTCCGTCGCTATCGCCGTTAGAGTATTTTTATTATACACTCTAACGGTCGCATACGCAACGGGTAATTTTGCAAGGTATGCAAGGTAAAAGGGCACGCCGGAGATTATTACTTCGTTGTCTAAATAAGGCTCGCGCTAAGAATCTTAGCATCAGAACGAATATCTCAATGTGGAGATAAAACGGGAATCGTTCTTCTTGGCCGGCTCTGCGGGATCGGAATAATAGTCGTCAATGAAGCTAAAACATAAGGATAACTTTTCATTGAGCGGATTCACCAGGGAGGTTTCGGAATGCAACCTGTATTCTCCGGACTCGGTCAAAGAGGGATAAACCGATATGTCCTGCGTGACCTTGGACCTGCTGAAAACTTTCTTTTCTAGGAACGCCCTGGGGATCAGTACCGTTTCATTCTGATCCGGCTCTTCCTTCCTGAATTTCGTGTGCTCAAAACCCACGCCGAATTCCGCCAGCGCCTTGAAACCCGGGGTATCGAAAAACCAGTATCCTAAGCCCGTCGAAGGAATAATCCTGTATTCAATATTGGCGAACCTGTCATGATCGTTCTCTATTTTATAAAAGTTATACCAGGCTTTTTCCCGGAAACGGTAAGCGTAACGCAGCATCCCCGACCATTTCTGCGCGTCCATTTTGTTGTTTGCAGAAGAATAATAGACGTCGCTTTTCATGGAAAAATCATCGGCATCGGTCTTTCTGTTCACCAGCAGGCGAACGGAGAAATTGGAACTCTTGGTGTTGCCGTTGGACTTATTGTATCCGGCGGATATGCTTCTCGTCCATTTTGCCGGCTTTTCCTTTTCTTTGACTGCCGACGCTGTAACGGGCTTCGCGTAAAGTATCTCCTTAATCTCTCCCCTGGGAACCTCGACGCTCCCGATCACCGGGCTTTCCAGTTTCAACCGTTCCCCTTTATCGGAGAAGATCCTGCCGCTGATCCTGTCGCCGTTGTTCAGATATACTTCCACTTGCCCGTCCGCCGGGGCGGCGTGAAGCGGGACTACGCAAGACAATATCGACAGAACGGTAATCCAAAATGATATAAAAAGATGTGGATACATACGAATTATCATCTTTTGCGGGTATTTCGCCGAAACAGTTATTCTGCCTTATTATACGGGTTTTGCGGAGGAGAGACAAGGGGGAGAAGGAAGAAAATGGAACTACGCGAGTGGATCCTTCGGTCATTCGCGAGAGGAGCGGCGCCTAAGCGGTTCCGACACTAACGAAATATAAAAAGCGCAAGGATGACCTCTTGCGCGAGAAATGTTGCAGACAATAGAACGCAAGTTCTCAAGCTAAGCTTTATATCAAGAACGGCTTTTGAAATTTCCTTGTATGCAACAAGCTGTTCCTCCAAAATCCGGCATCTCGTTTCATGCTTGTTGTTGAATATATTGACTGCGATCGTTATTGCCCCACCAACAACTGCTCCGCAAAGCCAGTTATTGCATTAAAATTCATTATTCATATCTCCTCGATTGTTTCCCTTGCCCATTGATAAACTCTCGCAGTTACTTTAACCATCTCATCCGCAAAGGATTTGTTGATGCTGCGGCATTCGTATTGGACAAGGTTTTTGCGGGCGATGATTTTACGTAACTGCTTTGATTTCTCCTCAGTGCTTTCAAGCGTCAATCCAGCTACTAAGTCGCAAACATCAAAGTGGTCTTGCGAAATCGAACGCACGCCCTTTCCATAGACGCAAACCGCATCTGCGGATGAAATCGCACATTGAACAGCCAAGGTTGCTGCCGCATTCCAGTTTGAAGCATTAAATGCGGCTAACATCTGCTCATAATTATCGGCGGCCTTCTTTAAATATTCTGAAGCTGCCGACCTATCCTCTTGCCTTATTTTTATCTCGCGAGCAGTCATATCTAAATCTCCAATGGTTCTTTCCCATATAAAACGGAATAAGATTTCATTAAGGTTGAAACCGGAGGCTGATTCTTTTTAAGTCGCTGCCTAAAGTCGGCGGATGACTTTATATATGAATCTAGCTGAACGCCGAAATAGGCCTTAAATCTGGGGGCAATTTCAGAAAGGAAGACATTTTCAACTGAATTAAGATCCACGGCCCTAGAGACTACCACCGCAACGTCAATATCGCTTCCCTTTTTAGCTGTTTCTGTCTGCATGCTTCCATAAAGGATTAAAGATGCAATTTTGGCTTTAATCTTAATTCGTTTGAATTCTTTCAAAAGAAAGTTACGGATTTCGCTTTTAATATTACTTTCAGCGGCAAACATCGGATGAATAATTTTTTTAACAATCCGATCTTCCTCATTTAAAGTATAAATATGTTGCTTGCCAATAATATCTAATTTTAAGATGTTACGGCTATGCAGATCTTTTAATGAGTCATGTGTTGAGGGAGCTGAATAACCAATGAGCTTAGCAATTTGGCGGCCTGTAGTTTTGAAGTTCTTTCGGGCAGTTAAAAGCCGCAAAATAGCTACTTTGGAAGGAGAATCAACGATTTCTTCAATTTGGAATGCTTTAATCATAATACAAACCTAACATATGTAAGGTTAACCTTACATTAATATAACATCTCAAAAGAAATTGTCAACTGAAAAATGAGCTTCATATTACTACGGAATGCAAGGCGTGATCCGTCTACTCAAATAACTATTTTCGCCACATACACAAGAGATAACGATTGCAAAGAATCGTTTTGAATCGGTTCGAGAAGGGCTAACTAAAACTCATTTACTAAATTGCGATTCAGAAAGAGATAGCTAAGCTATATTTATTGGGCTTTTTTAGCGAACCCGGGACGGGATTATAATTTGAAAAGTGGGGGTTAATAACAGCTGAAAAACAAAATAAATAATGCCCTGGCCAATGCCGCTAATCAGGGCGGTCTTTATCTCTTCATTTGGAATTTGAGAGGTTTAACTGGTTGCCCGAACTGGACGCCAGACGAACTTCAAGACTCCAGGAAATTCCGTTACTTGTAAAAATTTATGTCCGTAAGGACAAAAGCGGATTTATTATTTTTTACTAGCCGACATTTCATTGGGCTAATTCAATTTTGTTCTTAGTTATATATATTTCACCTCTGCTGCTTTTTTCTCTGGCGCATTAGGAAAACCGTCTTTGGGGTAGCCGAGTAAAATAGGTCCGTACACCTTTTCGCCTTCTTTCAGGGCAAGCGCTTCTCTAACCTTAGCATCGTCCAACACCAGCTGGCCAAAATAAACCCAACAGCTGCCTATCCCCAAAGAACGGGCTGCCAGCATTATATTTTGACAGACCATAGGGCAATCTAAATCTGCGGTCATTCCCGAGCCAATAATAAAAAGCACAACCGGAGCACCGTAATAAACCGGGTCGCTGACCTTACTATCTATATCTTTTCGCATTTCTCTTAATGTTTCATTGGATTTTTCCATCCATTTTTTATAACGCGGTAGGGCAATCTCTGAAAGTCTCTTCCTGAATGCTTTATCCGTAACAACAGCGAACCTCCACCCTTGCGCATTGCATCCGCTCGGAGCCATGTTACCGGCGTCGATTATCGTCTGAAGCGCATCCTTCGCGATCTCTATTGAATCGTAGCTTCTAACCGATCTTCTTGTCATGATATTTTCGATAACCGGGTTCATTGTTTTACAATCTCCTGATTTATGGCTGCCGATTATGGCTTAGGGATTCATTCCCTATATCTAAATCTCGGGAAAAATCTTCCCGTTTTTCTCTGATATTCAATATATGCCTCTCCAAACCTGTTGACCATCATTCTTTCTTCGTATCTTACGATGTAATGAGATACCGGATGCAAAAGCACTGCCCACAAAACAAAAATGCAGCTATTGAGATAAACAGCCAATCCAAAGTTAAATATCGATAAAAATGCGGCGTAGAGCGGATGACGGACATATTTAAACGCACCGCTGGTGCATAGCTTATCACCTCTATCAGAGGCGGGTAATGATTTAACGCTCCAAACGATTACCGCCAGCGTCATCAGGATCGAAATGATAAATATTGAATTAAGAAGGGGCCGACTATTTGATAAGAGCGGAAGATATATTCTTTTGCTAAACCAGTTCGCAACGAAAAAAAACACAAGGCTGATCGATAGTCCGGCAGGACCGCTGCCAAAAATTTTACCAAACCTCGTAGATTGCTTGTTCATCGAGGGTTTCCGGAGAATATAATTTACGGTTTAATATTCCTACCTTTCCATCTTGTTGTATTTTATCACCCAGTTTCGAATAGTTGTCAATATAGCTGCCCCGCATGGACTCGAACCATGATAGTCAGATCCAGAATCTGAAGTCCTACCGATTAGACGACAGGGCAATAATCATATAAATCTTTTAGTAGAAAATGCCGCGCGCGCCGAAGCATAGCCGCGACAATTCACGGCTTTTTATTTTATTACAGGGCCCCGGTCGTGACAAGTGTAATTTTTCCGCCCGCGCCTCCGGAGAATACCTTTTATAACTGCTTCACCCAGGCCATCAATCTACGGCTTACGCGTTCTTTGCCAAGATAGTAGATGACCTCGAACAGACCGGGGCCGATGGTCTTACCGGTGAGCGCCACCCTGACCGGGTGTATCAGCTCTCTCGACTGCAAGCCCAGTTCCACGAGCAGGCCGCGAAAGCATTCTTCGATGGTAACGATGTCAAACGGTTCAAGCACTTGCAGGCGGTCAGCGAACAATTTGAACTCGCGGGAGAAGTCTCTGGTTAAATGTTTCTCCTTCGCCTGGGGATCAATGGCGAAGTCATCCTTGAAGAGAAAATCCGCCCAAGCGGGAAAATCCTGAAGCGTGCCCAGCCTGCCCTGAAAGAGTTTGACCACGGAAAGCAGGTAATCTTTGCTGAATTCCGAAACATCGAGCCCTTGTTCTTTAAGGAACGGTTCCAGCGCCGCTGACAGGTCCAGCGTATCGGCGGTCTTGATATACTGGTTATTGATCCAGTTGAGTTTACCCATATCGAAAGTGGCCGCGGTCTTGTTGGCGTTCTTGATGTCAAACTTCTTGATCGCGTCCCTTATGCCGATTATCTCCTGGTTCCCTCCGGGCGACCAGCCCAGCAGAAGCAGGTAGTTCACCAGCGCCTCCGGCAGGTATCCCATGCGGCGATAATCGCTGATGGCGGTAGCGCCGGTACGTTTGGAGAGGCGTCCGCCGTCGGATCCGAGAATCAACGGCAGGTGTGCGTATTCCGGTACCGAGAAATTCAACGCCTGGTAGAGCAATATCTGTTTCGGCGTGTTCGAAATGTGATCATCCCCCCGGATGACGTGGTTGATGTTCATCGCCGCGTCATCCACCACGCAGGCAAAGTTGTAAGTCGGGGTACCGTCGGACTTGATGAGCACCTGGTCCTTGATCACTCCGGTGTCGAAGGAAATCTCTCCGTGGATCAGATCATTGAAGACGACCTTCTGCTGCGCGACCTTGAATATTATGGCGTCCTGTTTTTTCTCTATCTCCGTTCCGTCCTCCTCTCCCTCGGCGTTCGTCCCGGACGGGGAAGCCCGGTAAGCTTTGCCTTCCTGAAGGAGCCGTTCGGCGATCTCACGGTATATGTCAAATCGTTTACTCTGATAGTATATTTCATCCCAGTTGAAGCCCATCCAGGAAAGGCTGTCAAGTATCTCTTCGAGATACTCCGGTCTGGAGCGCTTAACGTCGGTATCCTCTATGCGCAGGATGAACTTCCCTCCCTTGGCGCGCGCGTAAAGCCAGTTGAACAACGCCGTGCGCGAACCTCCAATATGCAAAAACCCGGTGGGACTGGGCGCGAACCTTACTCTGACCATCTTCTTTTTCCTTTCTTGACTTAAATCAATTAGACGCACAACGGCTTAAAGGCCGTGGTTTGCTCATGATTTTAATACTGAGCGGCGCCTGTTTAGCGCCGTCGATAAACCGGGCGTTCCGGCTATCTTGCCAAAGCTATGCCTGCAAGCAGCGCTTTCCTGTTCATCTCCAGCAAGTCACGTTTCTGCTCTTTGATTATCTCAAGTATCTCTTCCACGGAGAACATCTTTTTGACCGCGATATAGGCGCCGAGCGCCACCATATTGGCGGCCTTCAGAGAACCGGCGGCCGCGGCCGCGGTCTCTGTGAAAGGATACCCGCGGACATCGATAGCGGTTTGAACCGGAGCCTTTGCCAGCGAGGAATTATATAACAACAACCCTCCCTGTCTGAGCCGCGGGAGAAATCTTCCGAGAGAAGGCTGGTTCATCACGATCAAGGTATCGGCTTTTTCCACGTAAGGAGATCCCTGTTCCGACTTGGAGATCACCACCATGCAATTGGCGGTGCCGCCGCGGACTTCGGCTCCGTAAGAAGGCAGCCACGTAACCCGGAGGCCGGCGCGCATGCCGGCCTCGGCCAACAGTTTCCCCAGAAGCATTATCCCCTGCCCCCCGGAACCGGCGGCGATTATTTTCTCGTCCTGCCCCAATATTTTGGCTGATTTAACCATTACTTTATCCTGCCTAACGGGAATTCTTTCACCATTGTATCCCTTATCCAGTCCATCGCCGACGCCGGGGACATTCCCCAGTAAGTCGGACACGGAGAAAGCAGCTCCACCAGCGAAAAGCCTCCGCCTCTAAGCTGATTGTCGAACGCCAAATGCAGGGCCGCCTTGGCCTTGATTATCTCCTGGGGACAGAATAGCCCGCGGCGCTCGACGTATTTCACGCCGGGAAGCATTGCCAGCATTTCGGATATTTTGAGCGGGTAGCCCTGGACTTCCGCTCGTCTGCCGCCGGGAGTGGTGCTGGTTACCTGGCCCAGCAGAGTGGTCGGAGCCATCT
>Ga0302253_1000120_pt1 | contig 84413 bp, 67 predicted proteins | sample AAG_RA_Trp_MG_FD_193537 | JGI IMG/M metagenome (GOLD analysis project Ga0302253, IMG submission 193537) | Enriched activated sludge microbial communities from anaerobic digester in WTTP, New Holstein, Wisconsin, United States - AAG_RA_Trp | ecosystem: Engineered > Bioreactor > Anaerobic >... | reverse complement strand
TTTTTAATAGTCCAGTTCAATTAATCATGTTTAAATTATGTAACCTTCCGACTTTGTTTTTGCCAAATAATTGCGTAGGTTTGCAAAAAAAAACATGTCATTTTTATATCCTGGCATATTATGGTTCAGTGCCCTTATTGGCATACCCATTATCATACATCTTTTTTATTTTAGACGATACAAAACTGTTTATTTCAGCCAAACTGCCTTTATCGATGAAGTTATTAAGGAATCACGTTCAAGGCAGCGGTTACGCAATTTAATCATATTGCTGCTTCGAATACTGACAATTCTATCGCTTGTATTGGCATTTGCTCAACCCGTCAAAAAAAATAACAATGCTTCTAAACCATCAACAAGTAATGTATTCGCTTTTTATATAGACAATACTTTTAGCATGAGCAACGAGGGAGAACGCATGTCGTTGCTGGAAGAAGCCAAAAGCAAAGCCATTGGCATGATACAATCTCTTCCTGTCAATACCAAATATATTCTTTTTTATCATGGCATGACATCTTCACCCTATCCGTTGCGTTCATCCGAAGAAATGGAAAAGCAAATAACCAATATTCACCTGTCGCCCATAACCTTTAAATGGAATCATGTTTTTAATACGTTCAAAAAAATTAACGATGCATCGGGAATTTCATCAAATACTATCAAGTATGTATTTTTTTCAGATGGTCAAAAGTATGCTCTTGATAATGCTGCGTGGGAAAAAGATTCTTCGTTGGTATATTTGTTTTTAACTTCACCGGCAAAACACTCCAACATAGCCATAGATACAGTATGGATGGAACATCCCAATTCTATAGAAGGGCAAACAGAAAATCTTACGGTAAAGGTTACCAATTATGGTGATGATGATTTTAAATCGCTACCCGTAAGGCTTTATATCAACGATACGCTTAAAACCATGGCAACAGTAACGGTAAATGCTCACACTTCTACAACACTCAACTTTGCTTATGTCAATTTGCATACGGGTTACGTAAATGGGAAAGTTGAATTGTCTGATTTTCCAGTAACTTTTGATAATGTATATTATTTTAATTACAAGGTAAGCAATCATATTGCTGTAGCCGTCATTTCGGATGAGTTATCACCCTACTTCCAATCTTTTTTCAATTCCGACAGTATATTTACCGTAAGCACATTCAGCCCGAAAAATATTCCCTACAGCACACTAAAACAATATTCGTTTATAGTAGTCAATGGATTGAACGATTTATCAAGCGGATTGTGGAGTACACTTTTAACCTCCATTAAACAGGGTGGTTCGGTATTGTTGATTTCGCCTACCAAAGAAAAAATACTGCCGTTAAATAATCTGCTGAAAGAAGCAGGATTTTCTTTGGAACTCATGGATACTGCTAAAACTTTTCTTTCTATTCCTTCCATGGAATCTAATTTTTATACAGGTGTTTTCACTAAACAGGAAGAGCGTGCCACGATGCCCTGGGTCAAAAATGGATGCAGCATTGAAGTAGCACACGGGTTGGTATATGATTTATTGCTGCAATACGAAAATAAACAATATGCCATTTTAAAAAGAGCCATAGATAAAGGGACACTTTATATTACCGGTTTTTCATTTTCTCCAAAAATTACCAATTTCATGACACATCCTTTATTTGTTTCGGTGCTTCATCGCATGGCACAGTTAAGCATTAAACCTACCTTGCTATCATACACCCTTTCACCCTCTATGACGGTTAGTGTCGATGCCGATTCTGTTATCAACGATGGCGTACTTGAATTAAAACAACCTAAAACAGGATGGTCAGTGATTCCATTGCAACGACGACTATATAACGAGATAGTGCTCATGCCTCAGGACATTATTACTGATGATGGTGTGTATCAATTGTTATATCAACATAAACTTAAAACTTATCTCTCCTTTAATTATGACCGCAAGGAATCAGAACAATCGTATTATTCTTCGGAAGAGGTTAAACGATTTTTAGAAGACAAAGGGAGAAAGGTATTAACCGTTAACGCCACCGATACCGATGAAATTAAAGCAATGGTAAGTAATGAATTTCATGGAACATCTTATTGGAAATGGTTTGTTCTTCTGGCATTGCTTTTTTTAATCGGTGAAATGCTGGTCATTCGATTGTGGAAAAATTAATTGGGTTAAAAATGAACATTTTATATTTTTGAAATAAATTTCATGAATGAAGTGATAGACCATCCGGGAGTGGTAAAAGCCATTAAAGATTCTGAAACCATTATTGTAAACATTGTCTCCATATCAGCATGCAGTCATTGTTCAAGCAAAGAAGCCTGTACTCTGAACATGAGTGATATGCAAGAAAAGGAAATTGAAGTAAAAGCATCGCCTCAAAAATATCCCGTAGGTACCAATGTAATGGTTCAAATGAAATTTGGTATGGGCAACCTTGCCGTTTTTTTAAGTTATATTTTACCCCTTATTTTAATGCTGCTGGCTGTTTTTACCACTTATGGAATAACCTCCAACGAGCCCTTATCGGGTATTTTAGGACTGGTTATTCTCATACCCTATTATCTTATACTTTATCTTTTACGAGACAGCATAAGCAAAAAAATTCGTTTCACTTTAAAAGAAGAATAATACAATCGTTAATTTTTTTTTTGTACTTTTACACCTTTAATTTACGCATGTATGAGATTTTTGCAATTAAGTTTTCTTTTAATTCTATTAAACTCACCTATTTGGTGTCAATTGGCTTCATGGTCGCTCATCACCGATGGAACACCTACTATTATGGATGTAAACGTTACAGCAGGAGTATTTAAAAAAGGTTCAGGATTAAATGCCTTATCTTTTTCTTCAAATGGTGCATCCTGTTCGGGTTGGACAACATCAATTGCTCCCGATACTTCCGATTATTTTCAAGTATTCATAGCACCCGTCAATGGGTATAAATTAAATATTCATACCATTGCCTTTAGCGAACGACGTTCATTAACCGGAATCAGGGCTTATGAAGTTAGAATTTCCAATACACCAAATTTTTCAACCTATACTACACTTGTATATGATAGTGTTCCTGACGATGACCTGACACGAGATGGCACTATCAACGGATTAAATATGTTGGTTAATAATGGAGATACGGTCTATATTCGCTGGTATGGTTATAAAGCCGAAGGCGGAACGGGAACATGGCGTATTGCTGCCAATACGCTTAGCATAGATGGAACTGTAACCCAAATCAACCCAAACGACAATGACAGTTATGCTTCAGAGCCAGATACTCAGGTATCGGGCGACACCATTACTTCTGTATGCACCACTCTTGCCTTGGCAAAACGTATATTTTCGTTCAAAATCAACGATGCTGGGACAGCCGACGGGCTACCTACCCATATTTCTTATATTGTTGTGAAAAATACCAATTCGGTAAACTGGTCCAATATATTAGGCGGTGCCTATATCAAGGTAAATAATAATAATGTGGTGGCTACCGATACCATTATTTCATACAACACCATTAGTTTTACTTTTAACAGTGGAGCAGTAGATGTTCCCAATGGTTCAAGTATAACCCTTGATGTGTATGTTTTTTTAAAACCTTTTCCGTTAACGGATAATACGCCCATTAAATGTTACATTGACAGCAGTTGCTTGAATGCTTACATCAATGGTTCGGGATTTGCTCCTTCTTTTGCACCTATAACATCCAATACTTTTTATGTTGATGTAGTTGGAAGTAAATTAAACATTTCTTCGCAACCCGTCCTTGTTTTTCCTAATGTTGCCTTTTCGTTTTCTTGTGAAATTACAGATAATCAGGGGAACCGCGATTTGGGTTACAACGGAAATATTCTATTGCAACGTTCATTGGGAAATGGGCATTTGCAATCAGCATCGGGACTATCCAAAACTGCTGTGAGTGGATTGGCTCAATGGAACGATTTGACTTATGATTCTATTGGCATTTTCCAAATGACGGTAAGCGACGGAGTCAGTTTATTCACCTCTGTTTATTCCAATTTTATTTATTGCTTATTACCTCCAACTACGCTGGATGAGCATTTTGATGATGGAAATTTTACACAAAATCCCACGTGGATAGGAAATACGGGAGACTTTATTATAAACAGTAACTACCAATTAGAACTGAACACTACTGCCAGCAGTTTTTCATCGTACCTTTGTACTCCTGTAAAAATTTCTGAAGACAGCACCGAATGGCAAGCATGGATACATCTGAATTCAAATCCTTCCAGCAACAACAATATCAAATACTATCTGGCATCGAGCAACAACAATTTTACACAGCCTTTAAATGGTTATTATTTACAAATAGGGGAAGACGGTTCGCAGGATGCCCTCAAATTTTATTATCAACAAGATTTTAATTCTACTTTATTAACTACTGCCACACTGGGTGCTGTTGATACTACCCCACAAGTACGTGTTAAAGTTATTCGCACACAAGGTGGTCAATGGCGAATATATGCCGATTATACTGGCGGGTCAGCATTTTTGTTGGAAAATACAGTAATCGAAACATCTTTTTGGGACACACTCATATATACAGGTATTATTTGTCAATACACTTCGTCTAATACAAGTGGAAAATTTTTCTTTGATGATTTTTATTTAGGTCCTGTTCAAATTGATTCCATCAAACCAACACTTTCGGAAATTAATGTACTCGATTCATTGCATTTGGATTTGATTTTTAGCGAAGGCATTTCACTATCTACAGCACAAAACACAAGTAATTATTATGTGAATAACAACATTGGTAATCCGGTATCTGCCCTAAGAGATAATTTGAACGCGACTGTTATACATTTAACTTTTGATACATCTTTTACATCGGGTATTACTGATACCATTACCATTTCCAATCTTACCGATTTTTCCAATAATATGATAGAACAGCCCATAAAGGAAAGTTTTTTATGGTATCTTGTTCAGCCCTTTGATATCGAAATAAATGAAATTATGGCAGACCCCACACCTGCTGTACAATTACCAACTTATGAATATATTGAATTATACAATCGCAGCAATTATACCATTGAATTAAAAAATTGGACACTCACCATTGGAAACGCAACCGTACCTTTCCCCTCATACAAATTTACTGGTGGCAGTTATATAATTTTATGCACGGCATCGGCTGCTTCGTCATTAAGTACATACGGAACAACGCTACCTGTCATTACAAGTTCTAGCGCTTTGCTCAATGCAGGGACATTGCTTGTACTGAAGAACAATAAAGGAAATATTATTCACTATATCAATTATTCCGATTCATGGTATCAGAACAGTCATAAAAAAGATGGTGGCTGGAGTTTGGAACAAATCGACCCTATGAATCCTTGTGGTGAAGAGACCAACTGGACAGCCTCTACCAACGTCAAAGGAGGCACTCCCGGCGCTAAAAATTCTGTTTTTAGAAGCAATCCCGATTTAACTAAACCAGATTTATTGCGTGCAGCCCTTATTTTACCCGATACACTGCTTCTGACTTTTAACGAAACTATTTTGGAAAATGCCATAATACAACCGTCACATATAAACGTCAATCATGGTATTGGCAATCCTGACTCCACTTCGTTTGTGGATATTAATCAAAAAAAATTATTACTGATATTCAACGGTTCAACTTTTGTAAAAGATACTGTTTATACGGTTTCGGTGGATGCTGGCATTAAAGATTGTGCAGGAAATGTTTCCAATATAATACTTACAGCACCGTTTGCCATTGGCGATTCTACTTATAAGAATTGCTTAGTCGTTAACGAAGTCCTGTTTAATCCACAAACTGGCGGAAATAAATATATAGAACTTTACAATCCTACTTCACATACTTATAATTTAAAAGACTTGAATTTGACTGATATCAACGATACATCTTTGTTTATTGTCAGTACAGAAGGTTTTTATGCTTTTCCCGGCGATTATATTGTACTTACTGAAAATGCCAAAGGTGTTACGAATTATTTCCATACCCCCTATCCCAAAAAAATAGTTGAAATGAGTTCGTTTCCATCTCTTAACACTACTTCAGGAAGAGTAACCCTTGTTAATAAATACTTTGATATTATTGACGATTTCAGTTATGATGAAAGTATGCAGTTTCAATTGCTCAATTCATTTAAAGGCATTGCACTGGAACGCATTCACCCCGATTTGCCCACACAGGATGCTCAAAACTGGCACTCTGCTTCCGAAAGTTGTGGCTTTGGCACACCCACCTATAAAAATTCACAATATGGTCAATTCAATCATCTGGAAAGCGATATAACCATAGAGCCCGAAATATTCAGTCCCGATATGGACGGAAAGGATGATGTACTCAACATTAGATATAAATTTTCTGAACAGGGATATGTTGCCAGCGTTACTATATTAGATGCTAAAGGAAGAACCATTCGTAAACTGGTTCGAAATGAACTGTGTGGTATAGAAGGATATTTTACATGGGATGGACTGACGGATAGCAAAACAAAAGCAACTATTGGAATTTACGTGGTATATGTTGAAATTTTTGATTTGACGGGTACAACCAAAGCATTTAAAAAGCCCTGTGTACTGGCAAGTCATCTATGATAACGTTATTAAACTTCAATTGTTGAAAAGTTATTTTTTTAGTATTACATGTACAATTTGAATCACATTAACTTTGTAAAAAGTAAATTATATAATGTCGTTAAGAGTAGGTGTAATAGGTGCCGGACATTTTGGTAAATACCATATACAGGCATTAAAAGGGATAAGTGAAATTGAATTAAAAGGGTTTTATGATATTGACCCAATAGTTCAAAAAACAGTTAGTAAGGATTATAATGTAAAGTCATATAATTCACTAAAAGAGATTTTACAGGATATTGATTTAGTTGATATCGTTACTCCTACGGTTAATCATTATGACTGTGCTGTAGAGGCGATAAAACTTCAAAAACATGTATTTATTGAAAAGCCTGTTACTCATTCGGTAGAAACTGCCGAACGTCTTATAAAACTTGCCGATGAAGCAGATGTAAAAGTACAAGTAGGTCATATAGAACGATTTAACCCTGCCTATCTTGCTGCCGAATCCTTTTTAAACAAACCCATGTTTATCGAAGCACACCGATTGCAACCATTCACACAACGAAGTTTGGACGTGTCGGTAGTTCTAAATTTAATGATTCACGACCTGGATATTATTTTGCATACCGTAAAATCAAATATAAAACGTGTTAATGCGAGTGGTGCTATTATTGCATCTGATTCGGCAGATGTTGCCAATGCACGCATAGAATTTGAAAATGGTTGCGTTGCTCATCTTACTGCCAGCAGAATATCAATGGAAAATTTACGTAATATTAAAATATTTCAAAAAGACAATTGCATTACTATAGATTTTCTCAATAAAAAAACTGAAATAATCTGGGCAAGAAAAAATGAAAACACGCCCATTCATGACGATGCTCATTCTATTGAAATAACTTCACAATATCCTGAAATTACCCCCAATAATGCTATTCTGGAAGAACTAAAATCTTTTGTCTATAGTATAGAACATCATAAGAAACCTATGGTTACGTTGGAACATGCATATCAAGCCTTAAAAATTGCTTTTGACATTATTGATAAGGTAAAATTTTCGTTTGAATCGTAAACGTGATACAATAAGTTTATTACTATTTCGTTTTTCAATTTTGTAACTGATGTGCATGAAGTATTTTTTATTTTTTATACTCTTTACGGCTTTATTTTTTTCTTGCAAAAAGTGGGAAAAAGGGGCCATCCCATCTTATATCCATATTAATAATGTAAAAATAATTACCGATGCGAATACTCAAGGGGCGGCTACCCATAAAATATCAGATGTGTGGATAAATATTGACGGCAACAGACAAGGTACTTACGAAATGCCCGTAACTTTTCCTGTTCTTGCAACAGGTCAACATCAAGTTATGGTAAGAGCCGGTATAAAAGTCAACGGCATTGCGGCAAGTCGAGCCATTTACCCTTTTTTTAATACCATTACTTACGATACGTTGTTGCCCGAAGGCGGGAAAATAGTGCTGTCTCCTACTTTTTCATATCTTCCAGAAACCATTTTTGCATGGATAGAAGGTTTTCAAAATAACGGTTTTACCTTAGACCGCATGTCGGAATGCGATACGACACTCTACGTAGAAGCCGACAGTACAGGCAATAAATATGGCAAATTTACTATTGACGTTATTCGGCAACGGTTTTATTACAAATCTACAGAAGCGTATCCATTACCTGCTAATGGCAGTGCCGTCTTTTTAGAAATGGACTACCGTTGCGACCACCCATTTACTGTTGGGTTATTGATTAATAAATTACAGTCAACCGTCACAAACAATGTCATTATAATTAATCCATATCCCAATACATTTAATCATATTTATATTGACTTTTCCAATATCGCCGTTCAAAATTATGATGCGTTAACCTTCAATGTCTTTTTTCAATCGGTACTTCAAAGCGGCTATACACAAGGAAATGTAGAAATTGATAATATCAAATTAATCCATTTTTAATGAAAAGTAAAAAGCAAACCATAAAATATGTAGTATGTGATTATATAGCTGCATTAACAACATGGGTTCTGTTCTTTTCGTTTCGTAAAAAAATTATTGAAACACATTATTTTGGATATGACATTCAACTGCATTACGATTTAAAATTCTTTTTAGGCATAGCCATTATACCTATTTTCTGGCTTATTCTTCATTTTCTTTCCGGTTATTATCAGGATGTTTATAGGCGTTCCCGTTTGAAAGAATTGTGGCAAACGTTTCTGGTAACCATCATTGGCACTATTATTCTGTTTTTTGCATTGCTGTTGAATGATTATGTTATCAAGTATTCCGATTACTATCGCTCTGTACTGGTATTGTTTATATTGCAATTTTTGTTGACTTATATTCCCAGAATAATAATAACTACACGCACTATTCATAAAATTCATCATCGCAAAATTGGATTTAGAACCATTATAGTTGGCAGTGATAAAAAGGCATTTGATTTATATGAAGAATTTTCTCGTCAGAAAATTGGAAGTGGAAATATACTGATAGGATTTGTCAATGTTTTGGAAAAGCCACATTATCGAATAGAAAAATTTTTACAAAATTTGGGTAATGTAAAAGAATTGCCTCAAATTATTGACCGCGAAAATGTTGAAGAAATTATTCTTGCTCTGGAAACTCGTGAACACGACCAGATTAATTCTATTTTAAATCGTATTGAAAATAAGGATGTTGTTATTAAAGCCATTCCTTCGCTTTACGACATTCTAACCGGTAGCGTACGTTTATCGTCTCCCTATGCAGCACCCCTTTTACAGATTTCGCGTAACCTGATGTCGCCTTTTGAAATGAACTTAAAACGATTGATTGATATCTTTTTCTCCATAATTGCCATCATTCTTTTAATACCGGTATATTTATTTTTATCGGTGGGCGTTCTGTTATCTTCTAAAGGAAGCATCATATATAAGCAAGAACGCATAGGTAAATATGGCGTTCCGTTTAACATATACAAGTTCAGAAGTATGTATATTGATGCCGAAAGTTCAGGTCCTGCCTTATCAAGTAAAAACGATTCACGTATTACCAAATTCGGATTGTTTATGCGTAAAATGCGTCTCGACGAAACACCTCAGTTTTTTAATGTGCTAAAAGGGGATATGTCGCTGGTGGGTCCACGTCCCGAACGTCAGTTTTTCATTGACCAGATTATGCAACGAGCACCTCATTATGCTCATTTGCAAAAAGTACGACCCGGCATTACTTCATGGGGACAAATAAAATTTGGCTATGCTTCAACTGTTGATGAAATGATTGAACGACTTAAATACGACCTTATTTACATTGAAAACATGTCCATTTATGTTGATTTTAAAATCATGATTTATACATTGAAAATTATTTTACAAGGACGGGGAAAATAAAAAATGTAAGAATAGGAGAGAAAAACTCTCAAAATTTTGCTGGCTTTCTCCGGTTAAACCTTCAAGGTTTTGCTGGCTTTCTTCCCGGATAAACCTTGAAGGTTTTGTTGGCTTTCTCCCCGGTTATACCTTCAAGGTTTTGTTTGGCTTTCTTTCTGGTTAAACGTTCAAGGTTTTGCTGGCTTTCTCTCTGGCTATACCTTCAAGGTTTTGCTGGCTTTCTCCCCGGATAAACCTTGAAGGTTTTGTTGGCTCGGTTATACCTTCAAGGTTTTGCTTGAATTTCTCCCCGGTTAAACCTTCAAGGTTTTGCTTGAATTTCTCTCCGGTTAAACCTTCAAGGTTTTGCTCATCCCGAATATGAATGCTTTTACCAATTAAATATTTTTGAATGCATATCGGTTTAAAATCATTAATCATTAATGCTTATTTTTGTTAAATTAATTTTAGTCATGAAGGTAGTTGGACTGATTTTCAAAGGTTCTTTTTTTATAATGCTGATGCTTGCGTTTTCTTCGTGTAGATGTCCGCTTACTGTTTTAAAAAGTACCAGCCAGCAATGGTGCATTAAGGAAAAAAATATAAAAGGAACGGCATATCATATAGTTTGCAAGACACGATTACCGTATCAACAATTGCATCTGGACAGTGTTTACATTCAACATCAGTGGTACAATCGTTTTCATTATTCTGTGTTGGGAAAATCAAATACATTTCAACAATTTGTCAAAAACGATTCTATTCTTATCAGTTTAACTGTGATGGATACAATCCCATCACTGCCCATTTACCTTTCATATACACAAAACAAGAAGAATAAGCATCTTGTTATTAAAGAAATAAAAATATTAACTTCGTTATGCACTCCATAAGCCTTCGCTAACTATTCAAATATTTCATATTTTTTTTCATCCTACGTTTTGTGTTATTAATCACTTTCTTTTTTTTATTTATCAAAAAATTATTTCTAAATGGATTTAGTAGTATATTTTTGTAAAAAAATTATATATGGAAAATACCACTAAAAATACAACGACCGTAACCATCGTAAAAAAAGCATATCCATACAAATACAGTCATTTTTACATCAAGGTTTCCAATGTCAATCATGATGAAAGTGTCTTGTTAAAAATATTTTCACGTTACCGTACAGGAAATAATCGTCAACCTTCTTTATTGAATTGATACCGTATATGCCTCGTCATATTTAACGGAATCAAAGTGCTATTACTATGCTTTTTTTGAAAAATTTGCTCAACGTGAGTTAATAATTTCTGTTTAATTCTTTTTTTAAATATGTATCTAACAGCGATTTGAACATTTTGCCGTGATTTGAATATTTCAAATGCAGTAATTCATGAAGAATAACTTTCAACCTGACTTCTTTAGATTCTTCAAGCAGTTTTTTATCAAACGTAAGCCTGCCCTTGCTCGAACAACTTGCCCATTTGCGTTTCATTGACTGAATATGAATTTCTTTTGGCTTCACTCCCACTTTGGTTGCCAGTGTATGAACTTCTTCCTTAAATGTTTCTGAAGTCATCATGCTGTTTGTCCTGTTTTTAATATATTTATGATATTCTGCACCATGTCTGAGACCCTTTTAGTATCCTGTACGCCACCTTTAAATATTACCTGATATAACGCTTTCCTTATTTCCCGCTCATGTCCATCACTTCTGTGCCAGTGCGGATATTTTGCAAATACTGTCTGTAAACCGTTTGCGAGCATCTCGGCATTGGAAATACCTTGTTCCTTGAGCATCCAGTAAACAGAGAAAATCTCTGAAGACATTGCCTTTCCTGTCTGCTCTTTTTGAGCATCGTTAATTTCCTTAATTATTTCCATGAGTTTTTCAAGAGTTTCTTTTGTACTCTTTTGTCTATTCTCAAAAAGTTTGACCAGGAGTTCAGCCCTTTCGGCAATGGAAATAAGATAGGGAGAAACTTTGCCAAACTGTTCTGCCGTTTTTTCTATACTTTTAATCAGATTGAATACCTTTTCCGTATCGGATGCATTACTTTCTTCGATCCGTTTTAGTGTTTCCTCATTTATTTCGCAAACTTCCAGCGTTGGGCCAATGACGCTGCTTGTGGTATGCTGCTGGACAAGAAGAGCAGTTTTTCTGGTAAAATCCCGGTCAATTAGAGTTCCTCTGTCAAAATTTTCATAAACAATCTTATACATTCGTGAAAGGGTTTCGTAGTCGTCAAGATAGGGGCGAAGAAAATCGTCGGGCGAGATGATTTCGTAAAGTCGGGATAATTGTTTGTAGTACCGATAAAATTCCTGCCGCTTATCTTCATCCCAGAAGTGTTCCAATACTGCCTCTACCGCTTTATCTTGATGCTTGCCTGCTATAAGAGGAAGATACTGCTTCTCTGCAATCTGCATTTCATTCTTAAATTGTTCCTTTAAAACCGCAATATCGTGAACTACCCCTTCAATATCCTGCGAATCGAAGGCAAGGGCTTTTTCGAGATTGTCAAAGATGCCAACAAAGTCAAGCACAAAACCAGACGATTTCTTTCTTCCTTCATCATCTTCATAAGGACGATTGACGCGGGCAATGGCCTGCAACAGTACATGGTCCTTCATGGGTTTATCGAGATACATACAATAAAGAATTGGTGCATCAAAACCTGTTAGAAGTTTTTCTGTCACAATTAATATCTTTGGTAGTTCATTCGGTTTTTTAAAAGCATTTCTAATTCTTTTTTCTTCTGTTTCTGAAAGATGATATTTAGATAGTTCTGGTTTATCATTGTAATAAGGGCTATAAACTACTTCTGAATATTCATGCGGCAAATATTTATCTAATTCTTCTTTATAAAGTGCACAGGATTCCCTATCAACAGCAACCAAAAATGCTTTGTATCCCATTGGCTCAATGTAATTTTTGTAATGGTCATAAATATATTTAGTAACTTTCTCAACTCTTTCTCTGTTTTTAAGCATATTCTTTAGTTTTACTGCTTTTTCAAGAACTTTATTTAAAGCTTCAATATCGCTTATGCCTTCAGTTTCTGCAAGATTTAAGAATTCCTTTTCAAGTAATTCTTTTTCAACTCGTAATTCATTTGGAGCAAGAGTATAATAGAGCGGAACAGTTGTGCCATCTTCGATAGATTCTGCAATGCTGTATTTGTCAAGATACCCCTGTGGTGCATCATCCTTTCCAAAAGTTACAAATGTTCCACTGCCATACTTTGTTTTGTCAATCGGTGTTCCGGTAAAACCAATATAAACTGCATTCGGCAGCGCACCCATCAAATAGTTGCCAAGTTTGCCACCGGTGGTTCGGTGTGCTTCGTCCACCAGAACAAAAATATTCTTGCGTGTATTGATATTCGCCTGCATTTCATCAAACTTGTGAATCATCGTAACAATGAGTCCTCGCCTATCGTGTGAAAGCAGTTTCCGCAAGTCTTCTTTACTTTCTGTTACTTCGACATTTCCAATTCCTACTGCGGTGATATTTGCAAATAGTTGGCTTTCAAGTTCGTTCCTATCCACCAGCATAATAACCGTTGGATTTTCGAAGAGTGGATTCTCAATAATCTTTTGTGCTGCTACAATCATGGTATAGGTTTTGCCCGAACCCTGTGTATGCCATATCAATCCCCGCTGCTTTTTCGCATCTTGTGCTCTTTCTACAATTTTGTTAACAGCATTCATTTGATGTGGCCGCAGCACTACCTTTTTTAATTCATCGTCCTGACGGGTAAAGAGGATAAAATCGGTAATCATCTTCAGTATTCGTTTCCTGTCGAAAAACGTCTTGATGAGATACTCAAAATTACCTCCTGCTTCCTCCTTCCAATTGAAGAGCATCTTTTCGGAGGTGTTCCATGTACCGCTGTAGTAATATTTTGAGATGTGGGTTATGGCATAAGTTTGCAGAACGGCAAGGAGTTCGGGACAATCGCGATGGTAACGTCTTACCTGTTCCAGTGCTTCGCTCATTCCTTCTACTTTGTGAGCGGCTTTGGTTTCGACAAACAGAACGGGAATGCCGTTGATGAGAAAAACAATGTCCTGCCTGATAGTTTTGATACCATTTGTAAATCTGAACTCGTCCGTTACGTGAAAGGTGTTGCGATCAACATCTTCGGTATCGAGTAATTTGATGTTGCGTTCCCGTTTTTCGCCAGGGACAAACACGGTTTTCAAACCTTTGAGATATTCCCATGCGGTAAAGTTACCTTCGATATTTGCCGGTATGGATTCAATTTTTTTGATAATCTCCTCCGCCATCAGATGTTCTGCAAAGCCTGAATTGAGCCTTTGCATCTGGTTTATGAAAAGTTCTCTGAACACCATACCTGTTTCTCCACCTCGCAGGCGAAGTGCTTCATCGGAACTGATGTACTGCCAGCCGAGATTTAGAAACACTCTTGCACCATTTTGAGCGGTGTATTGTGCCGACGGTTCCTGCACATAATCAATGATGGGCTTTTGAACCGAATATTTTTCACTTCCAAGTTTGCTCATACTGTTATCTCCAATTGATTAACTCTAATATTTGCGGTCATAAGGTTATGCAAAAGGCTTTTGAACAATTCCTCCAGTGCCTTCTTTTTATTCTCCTCCGCTTCGATTTTAGCATCAATGGCTGAAAGGATAGATGCAATTTTTTGCTGGATAGGAAGGGGAGGGATTTGTAATGGTAATCTTTTTAGATCATCTCTAGGGATACCCTTGATAGTTGTACCTCGCATACATTCTTTCAAATATTTTTGAATTTGAACAGTGCTTATTTGGTAAGCAAGATATTCCAAAGAGTATTTTTTATTGTCAATAAATACTCCAGTAAGGTCTTGGCTAATTGCAATGTCGATCTTGTTGATTGCCACTTTCCCAACTCCTACTCTTGTTCCAATTATCAAATTATCTTTAGGTATCAAATGAGTCGAACTTTCTCTAAGTCCTTTTTCTGTTATTTTTTTTTCTCCATTTAATAAATATAAATCATTTATTTTTTTGCTAGTAGTCCAATGAACAGTTCCATTCCAATATTCTTTAATATCTGTTGGGGGCGTACCACCTCCAATAAAAGATTCAGCCACTTCCCCCAGTTTCACCACTTCCCAATCCTCCGGCACGGGTCCGATTTCTGTTTCCTTGAGCAGCACGCTTTCAGCCTCTTGCGGTGAAACTGGTCCGTAGGTAAAGAGGTGCTTCATCATCGATTTTTTGAGTGCTTTTGCGGCGGCTATCACAGCTTCCGTTTTCTCCTTTGCCTCCTGCACCGCAGAGAGAACAGCCGCTATCTTTTGCTGCTCGGGAAGTGGGGGGAGGGGGATAGTATAAGATAAAAATTCCTTAGTTTTTATCCGATCTTTTCCAGCAAATCCTTTAGCTTCTTGTTTAAGAGTTTCCCAAACAAATGGCTGAGATAGAAAATATTTCACATATAATTCATCTGCCAAAATTCTATTTAATTTTAAAATGGGATGCTCTGTTGAAACTACTGCTCCATCTAATTGTAAAGGAACAAAATCAAATGAACCTTTTCTTAAATTTATTTTAGAAAATATGAAATCACCCTCTCTTATTTTATACATAACTTTAGCAGATATTTTATTACCCTGCTTTATTTCTTTTAACTGTATACCTTTTGCATAAAGTTTAGTTAATACAGTTTTATATTTTTCATAAGGTTTTAAATTAACGGATCTGTCTTTTTTATTTACTTCTTCAAATAATTTGTTTAATTTCACCACCTCCCATTTTTCGGGCAGTCGGAGTTCAAAATATTGAACCCTTCCAACTTTTTGGAATTTACATAATTGCGATTTGAATTTTATATTTTGCTGCTCGTTCATAAGTTTGTTCCCTGTTTTTTTACACCAATTATTACCCAATTTAGACCTTTGGCTTTTTTATCTAATTTCTTTTCACACTATTTATTTTCATACTTATCATAAATATCTCTCAGAAATTCGTAACCTCTTTGTGCATATATATTGCATATTTCACGTGCTGTAACTCTATTACCTTCTTTAAAAAGAAATTCTATTATTGAACAGATGTGTTTCTGGTCATAGTAATAAGGGGTGAAATTTTTTAGTATGATTAGAAAGATTTCTCCTATGTATTTAGATGTTTCTTTATTATCACCTTTATCTTTAAGCTCATCTAAATATTCGATAAAGAATGATGAATTGACATCTAATCTAAGATACTGAGCTGATAACTTTAACCATTCTGAATTTTCCTTATCAATTTCAGGTAGAAATACTGTCAATTTTATAACATCTGAGAGAATCTTTTTATCATTCTCATCAATACCCTGTTTGTCTTTATACTTTTTGTGCAACCATCCCCAGAATTCAATTATCTTTTCTCTGATATTTATGCTTATTTCATCATCTTTTGTAAGATAGTCTCTCTGTATCCAGAAGAAGTGGATGATAGATGCAATTTGTTCATAATTAAAAATATCCAATATTTTTTTAAATAAACTTCTTTCCTTATTCAATGTTTCATTATTTCTCAAATAGCCAATAGCAATATGCTGGACTAATCGTTCATTATATTTTTTTTCTTTAAAATCATAACCAATACCGTAATAATAATGGAATCTCATCAAATTATAAAGATCATCATATACTTTACCTATGGATAAATATCCAGTCATAAAAATTTCCCAGTATTCGGTGCCCTTTGCATCTTCGAGCGACTTGATTTTTTCCTGAACCCATTCTTTGTCCAAATAATAAAAGTTAGGTAAGTATTGCCCAAAACAGATATACCCTTCGATGACTTCTTTATTTAATATTTCTTCATACTTTTGTTTTATTTCAACTGACCATTTTATATCACTTTTGATACCATTTTTCTCATTAACACGAGCCTTTCTTAAAGCAATATTTATAAGGGCAGATATTGTCTTTCCCCATGATGAATTCAAAGTATACATAACATAATCGGTTATCTCTTTATTTTCTTCAGATTTTAGGTTATTCAATAACAGAAAAATGATCTTTTCTGCTTTATTAAAGTGCTTTTCAGAAAAAGCCCACGAGTCATCTTTTGTTCCATCCTGGATTACTTCAGAAACTATACCTACAATACATTTGTGAGTGGCATTCCAGCCATCATCATCTACTATAAATTTGCCCTCCCAGAATTCTTGTCGATTAATATATTGTTCAATGAAATTGAGTAATGTTTCCCAATCTATTTCTTTTTTTGCTTTCCAAGCGTCTTTTATCCCTAGTAAAATCTTGTAAATGTAGTAATAACCAGTATTAACAAAGGGGTCAATATGTTCCGTAAATTTATCAGGATTTTCTTTAGCAATTTCAGCCAATAAATCAGCAAGTCCCTCAACAGTTGGTCCTTCCCAATGGTTTTCAGTCTTAAATTTTTCAAGATATTCTGCAAGTTTATCATTAGGTAATTGCATAATTTCTTCTTTTGTTAATGGAGAGAGTCCTGATTCTACACGTGTTTCAATCTTCCCTATAACTGGTTTGAGTTCCACATCAACATTTGTTATTTTTTTCACTTCATCATAAAGATTTTTGAAAAATGGGTCATGAGATAGAGCTTCGTATATTTTCTGTTTATGTTTTGCAATACGTTTTTCATCTTCTTCTTTAAAGTCTTTTTTTACAGCATTATCAATTTTTTCCTGAAGTATTTTTCTTCTCTCATTGGTCAGGTTTTTGAGATTTTTTAATACATACTTTAGTTCATCTCCATAATTTGGTTTATTCGCAAAAATTAATTCACCTGTATTCGTTGCAACTACTTCCCAAAAAAAATCCTCATATTTGTCCATATTCTGCCCCATAACATAAAGTGCCATTTTGGGAAAATATAAATCTTCATCTTCAAGAAATTTTTTTAATATTTCTTTAGTAACATTAATATCGTGGTTAGCTTTTACAAGCAGGACTCTCTTTAAAATAAAGGTTAGGGTCTCCAAGGGTGCTTCTATATAAGACTCATCTTCATTGTAAAAAGAATGATATATCGCATATTGCTCATCTGTAAGCATTTTTTTTATCTTCGTAGTCAAATCTTCAATAATTTTTGCTGAACATTTATTGCCAATATCTTCTGAATATTTATCAAAGGTTTCTTTTAATAAGAATGGTTTTATTACAGTATTTATAGGCTTTTCTTTCAATGCTGTTATATAGTCAATAATTCTCTCTGCTTTTTGAATATCATCTGGATTATCTGTCAAGAACTTTGGTAACAAATTTGTCGTAATTTCCGAACCCTGGAGCAAGGTATCAAACCTTGAGTCAAGCCAGATGGGAATCAAGTCAATAATGTCATCTGGTATTTTATCATTTGGGATATTGCAGAGAATTTTTACAAAGTAATACCATGTGCGGTAGTTATCTAATTCTTTAATATTTTTAATATGATAATCGGTAACATCTTTGATTATGTTGATTAACTCTTCAATATATTTTTCATTTTCAGGCTTATCAACTTGCTGAGAAACTTTTTCTAAATAAGGAAGGACATTCCATTGAGGGATAAAGAAAATTCCTTTTTCAGTCTCCTGTGGTTGGGTATTGGGATTTGGTTTAAAGTAACCTCGTTTTACTAACGGAATAAACCATTCTATATGCTGCAATTTTCTAAAAAAATATTGCTTTTTGACTTCATCTTTAAGTAAATTTTCTAACGTTCCCAAAATTTCTTGAGTTGGCTGTTTAGTTTCTAAAAATTTATCCATTAACTGAGTTATTCTTATATAATCTCCAACCAAAGAATTTAGAATTTTTTCAAAATTTTTCCATAACTTATCAAAATCTTCTTTTTCTCGTGGTGTTTTCCACGCTCCATGTCTGTGAGCATATTTATGAAATTCTTTTGCACTATTGTACCATTCTTGTACAAATTTATCATCCTTATTTGCTCCTAACGCCTTACAAATTTCATCGACATGATTAGAGTTTTTGATTACATTTCCACAATGAGGACACTTTTGAATTTCTTGTTTATGACCTGAAATTAAAATATCTCTTATACCACCTTCTATCTCTCTTGCTATATGTGCAAGTAAATAAGATTTTGAACTCAACTCACTATTAAATATGACTACTCCATCATAGTATAGTGAAGCTATTTCTTCTCCTATTTGTTTTAATCCCTCATAAATTCTTTGTTGATAATCTTCCAATTTTATATTTTTCGATAATTTTTCTAATTCCATATTTCACACACTCCTTTCCTTATCCAGCCTGACTTTTGCCAATTCGGCGACTGACCAATAAACCTCTTTGCGTATTTCTTCGGTAAGTCCCATTTTCCGCCTGATTCATTACCAGTTATTCCAATCTCTTTATCTTCATCCAATGTATCTTTTTCAAAGAAATCTATGGCAAATTTATTGGCTTGCTCAAAATATTTTTCTAAAGGATGTTTTTCATTAGCATCTTTCTTTTCAAATACAGGGTGACTTCTTAAAATTTGATATAATCTTGAATGGTAGCCTGGTGAAAGTTCATTTTCTGCATCTCTTAAAGGTTTCAAATAAGTTACCCTCAGCAGATCTCTAGCGCCACCATCTATAAACTGGCCTTCGTCATCAATACCAGCCTTTAGATTGGTAATTATTCGATTATTTCTATTTGTAGCAGTAAACCAAACTATTAATTCCTTAATGGCCGGACTGGTATCCTTATCGATATTAATCCATTCAAGAAATTGTCCAGCTTCTTCATCTGTAAATCCATCAAAAGTGCATTCTATTTTGAGTTCATTAGCCCTATCTTTTGTTTGTGGATTTTGATAAAAATCTTCTATATCAACTCTGATTGAATCATAGGTGATTGTACCTAAACAATATCTTATAGCGTCAATAATTGCCGTTTTTCCTGAATCATTGGCACCTATCAATAAATTTAAGTGAGGATCAAAATCAATTTCTAATCCCGGGTGTTGGTCATCTATTGAACCGATAGATCTAAAATTCCATATTCTTAATTTTTTCAAAAACATATTATTCCCCTCTAATATTTATAATTTTCAAAAATATGATATTTTTTTCATTCCACCACCTCCCATTTTTCCGGCAGTCGGGGTTCAATATATTGAATCATTACAAATTTTTGGAATTTACGTAATTGCGATTTGAATTCTATGTATTGCTGTTCGTCCATACGTTTGTTTCCAAAATTATTTATTGAATAGATCCACATATTCATTAAAAACAAACATTCTGTTTCTCTGAAATCCAGTTATTTCCTTTAAGATACCCTTATCCAAAAATTCCTTTACCAAATCGTTTGCCGCTTTAGATGAAAGGTTTGTTTTTTCTTGAACTTTCTTTACATTAACTACCGGTTCCTTAAAGAGATAATGCAGCAATTCCAAAGCGGTTTTGGAACGTTTGCCCATTGACATAATTTTTTCTTTTTCTATGCTATCTTTGAGCTCTGTCACCTGTTTTAATGTATCAAGAGCAATGGAAGCAGTTTGAATAATTCCCGTTAAAAAGAATTTTAACCACTGTCCCAAATCATTTTCAAGGCGAACTTTCATTAAATTATCATAATACAACATTCTATTTTTTTCAAAAAAGTCTGAGAGATAGAGTAAAGGCTTTTCAAGAACTTCATTTGCCACCAGATATAAAGTAATAAAAAGCCTTCCTATTCTCCCATTACCATCAAGGAAAGGATGGATAGTTTCAAACTGATAGTGAGCAATGGCAATTTTAATTAAATGCGGTGTTTTAATTTCGTTATTATGCAAAAACATTTCAAAATCGCTTAATAAATCCGGCAATTCGTTCCATGCTGGAGGGATAAAAACGGCAACATTAATACTACTTCCACCAATCCAGTTTTGAGATTTTCTAAATTCTCCGGGATTTTTATATTTACCTCTTCCGCTTGAAAGTAATATCTTGTGAGTATCTCGTATCAATCTGTTAGAGAGAGGAAGACTTTTTAATTTTTTAATCGCATTGTTCATTGCTTTAATATAATTAGTAACCTCTTTCCAGTCATCCCGCTTTTCAGGTTCTATTTCTTTTTCTTCAATAAATGCTTCTTCGATATTGGTTTTAGTCCCTTCTATTCGACTTGATACAACCGCTTCCTTAAAAATATGCATTAATATAAACATATCGGTATCAGGTACAAACCTGGAAAAAGCGTTTAATTCTCCAATTTTAAGCGATGCCTCTTCCAGAAGTTTATTAATAGTTTCATCTGTCCAGACATAAGAATGATTTATCTTTTCCGGAAGAAAATACTTATATCCTGCACCACTTTTTAATGTTCCTGCTTTAAAGTCCTTTATATCCATAATACTTCTATATATTTTTAAAAAAATTATATTTTACTTTATATCACTAAAATAAAATAAGAAAATTTATATTTTACTTTACGTTGCAAAAGTAAAATAAGAAAACTTATATTTTACTTTTACCATAATCCCAACTCTTCTAAAATTGCTTTCATTTTTTTGTCGGCTTCATTTTGTTCTTCTTCTGCCTCCTTTAGTTGCACGATGGCATCCTCAAGGTCAAGGGTATCATCCTCACCATTTTGAGCCACGTAGCGGCTGGGGCTCAGGTTGTAATCGTTTCGGGCAGATTCTTCCTTTGTAATAATCTTACTAATACCTTCTTCCTCCTTCCATTTAAGATATATGTCGGCAATCTGTGTTATGCTTTCTTCTGGCAAGTAATTCTTTGGTCTGCCTTTCTTGAAGAGTTTTGAAGCATTAAGGAGTAGCATCTTCCCCTTTCGTTCTTTTTTCTTTGCTTTGTTGATGACAATAATTATCCCTGGGGCCGTGGTGTTGTAGAAAAGATTTTCAGGCAGCAGAAGCACCGCCTCCACAAGGTCGTTTTCTATAAACTTTTTTCTAATATCTCGCTCGCGATTACTGCCTGCATTACCACTTCCACGGGAAACAGCACCTGTATCGAGCACAACTGCCATTTTGCCTTTGTTATTGAGCGAGGCAAACATGTGCTGAATCCAGCCCCAGTCAGCACTATTGGAAGGAGGGTATCCGTAGTCAAAACGGTTATATGCGTCGTTTTCATAGACCGTCTGTGGAAAATCCTGATTCCACATTGGATTGGCAGTAACAATATCAAATTTTTCGAGTGAACCCTGTGTTGTAAGAAATGCTGGTCGGTTCATCGTATCACCGAGTGCTATTATTGCTTCCATGTCATGGATAAAGGCATTCATCTTTGCCATGGAGAATGTTGAAGCAAGCACCTCCTGCCCATAATACTTGAGCGGATTCATTGAGGGATCGGAACCAAACTTTTCCTTAAATCTTAAAAAACATTTGATAAGCAAACCACCTGAACCACAACAAGGGTCATAGACCTTTTTTCCAGGTTCAGGGTCAAGAATGTACGACATCAGTATGGCAACCTCGCCGGGAGTATAGAATTCGCCTGCGCTCTGACCGGAACCTTCGGCAAATTTCCGCAGCAAATATTCGTACGCTCTCCCCAGAATGTCTGCATCAACATCATTCAAGCCTAGTCGGTATTTGCTCAGCACGTTGATAAGTTCTTTCAGTACATCATCGCCAAGAATTCGCTGCCCCGATGTTGTTGCATTAAAATCCACTGTATCCACCACACCCTGCAGTTTTGGATTTTCCTTTGCAATGGAACGAACGGTATTGGTAAGGTGTTCTCCCACATTGGTAGTATGTTTTGCAATTGCTTCCCATCTAGCGTTTTGGGGCAAATAAAAACGGACAATTTTATGATCTTTTGCCAGTAAATCTTCGGCTGTTTCTTTTGAATCATAGTCCTGTGACAACTTATTAAGTTCATCCTCAAACACATCCGAAAGCCTCTTAAAAAAAATGAGAGGCAGAATGTAGTCTTTATATTTTGGTGCATCAATGGGTCCACGGATTTTGCAGGCGGCTTCCCAGAGCCATGTTTCCAATGCTTTTATGTCCAATTTATTTTGATAACTATTCATAATTTTATTATTGACAGATTTATATTATTTTTTTATTACACAAATGTAGTAATAATATCAAACCGCAATCCTATCCATCCTAGAAAAGTCACTTGAATTTAGTAAATTAGCACAATCCATTTATTATGGTATGACACACCTCATATATCTGGTTTTCGGAAATAGTAAGGGGCGGTGCAATACGTATGGCAGCATTGTTGTATAAAAACCAATCGAGTAAAACGCCCTGTTTAAAGGCATATTGAATTACTTTTTGCACTTCATAATACGAATTCAACTGAACTGCCAACATCAGTCCTATGCCCCTGACTTCATAAATACAACTATCATGGAGCAATGTTTTAAACAATTTTTCCTTTTCAGGAATCTTTTTTAATAAATTTTCTTCTTCCAAAACCTGAATAGATGCCAATGACGCTGCACAACATAATGGGTTACCTCCAAAGGTAGTCATGTGTCCAAGTGTTGGATTATGTGTAAACGAATCCATTATTTTTTTATCTGCCAGGAAGGCACCAAGCGGCAAACCTGCTCCCAAGGCTTTAGCCAATAACAATATGTCGGGAATTACATTATAATGCTGATAGGCAAAAATATTTCCAGTTCTGCCCATACCGCTTTGAATTTCATCAAATATAAGCAGACAGCCTTTTTCGTTACACTTATCGCGCAGTGCCATTAAAAAATCTATAGTTGCTGGAATATACCCGGCTTCACCCTGCACGGGTTCAACAATTACGCACGCCGTTTTAGTATCAATCTGTGATAGTTCATCTATATTATTAAACTGCAAATGACATACATTTTCTAAAAACGGACCATATACATCGGTATTTTCGGCATCTGTCCATAAACTCATGGCACCTAATGTACTTCCATGATAAGCATTTTCGAAGGCAATTATTTTTTTTCTTCCTGTATAGCGACGTGCCAATTTTAAACTGCCCTCTACCGCTTCAGCACCCGAATTGACAAAGTAAACGGCATTCAATTTATCTTGCGTTAACATGGACAACTTTTGAGCCAATAATACCTGTGGCGACTGAATATGCTCCCCATACACCATCGTGTGCAAATATTTATTTGCCTGACTTTCTATAGCCCTCACAACGGCTGGGTGTGCATGCCCTATATTGCTAACAGCAATTCCTGAAATGCAATCTAAATAAGCCTTTCCGTTTTCATCATAAATATATTCTTTAGTAGCATTGGAAACAGTAAGACCCACGGGCAAATCAGACGTTTGTGCCACATGATTAAAAAATAAATCACGCAGTGTATGCATTCTACTTTAAAATAATATTGATATCACGCAGCAAATCTTCTTTATACGATTTACCAATTGGCAGCAACCGTGTACCTTCGTTTGTTTTTACAATAACAGAATTTTCTTCTATCCCTTTTATTTTATGCATATTGATAATATAGGAACGATGAATGCGTTTGAACTTATTAAGTGGCAATTTTTCTTCAATAGATTTCATAGTGAAGTGAATAGTATATTTTTCGTCGTAAGTAGAAATAATGATATAGTTTTCCAATGCTTCAATATATATAATATCATTAAGATTGAGTTTTAACAGCGTTGCATTTTTTTTGATAAAAATTTCATCTTGCACAGGCAACACCTCACTTTCCTTTTTTACGGGAATCAAATCATCCATTTTTTTATACGCTCTATCAATGGATTTATAAAATCGTGCATACGTCAACGGTTTTAATAAATAATCGGTAACTTCGTATTCAAAAGCCGTTATGGCATATTTATCTTTTGCCGACACAATAATAATTTGCAAATTATATTCCTTTAACGCATTTAAAAAATCAATGCCACTCATATCAGGCATTTCAATATCCAGAAAAATCAAATGAACGGGTTCGGGCATTTGTTTTACGGCGTTAATAGCATCTATAGCATTGGAGTATGACTGCAGTAAATTTAAAGTATCTGTTCGTTTGACATATTCTTCCAATACTTTTCTCGACATTTTATCGTCGTCAATAATAATACAATTCATTGCCATATATTTATCTTTTTAGGTTTTTTATCATCGAATATTTTATTTTCGTCAAAATTTTTCATACGTTTACACGCTTTTTACGTTAAAACAAAAATAGTGTTTTATTTTTATGAATAAAAAATTTTTTTTATTGTGCGTCCTCTTCATATTCAGTTCTTTACTAAATATTTTAACTGCACAATATGCTATTATTTTAAAAATTAAGCCCACATACAAGTCATTTTGCACCACAAACGAGATAAAAATAGCCGCGTATCAAACATTTTTTTCTTCTAAAAATTCTACTCCGAAACAACTTTTTCCTCACGCCTTTATTCCTGACAAAAAAAATGTTTTGGCTTTCCATGCCGTTGATATTTCGACTATATATGAATTTATTGAATCTGACAGCATACAGGCACAAAAATCAATAACCTATTTATCTTCGTTGCCACAAACCGAATACTGTCATCGCAAGCATTATCCACAACTACTATATACTCCTAACGACCCGTATATTGGTAATCAATATCAATTGTTCAATATAAAAGCGTATGAAGCATGGAATATATATAAAGGCGATAATACTATTGTTATTGGGATTATAGATACGGGAACAGAATTAGCCCACGACGATTTATGGCAAAATATTGCCTACAATTATGCTGACCCCATAGATGGCATAGACAACGATGGCGATGGCTATGTTGATAATTTCAAAGGTTGGGACCTTGGTAATAACGATAATAGTCCTGAATGGAGTGAGAATGCATTGGATGCCGAAGCACATGGTGTTTTAGTTAGTGGGTTGGCTGCCTGTACTACCAATAATAATATAGGTGTAGCAAGCCCAGCGTTTGCATCAAAATTTCTTCCTGTAAAAATTAATGATTCCACAGGTATTCTAACTCGTGCCTATGAAGGTATTGTATATGTTGCTGACCATGGCTGCAATATTATCAATTGCTCGTGGGGCGGTACTGTTCCAGACGATTTTGGCAAAGACATTATAAAATATGCTACTTACAACAGAGGCTGTCTGGTGGTTGCCGCAGCAGGAAATGAAGGAAATACATTAAATCGTATTTATTATCCTGCCGCTTACGACGAAGTTATCTGTGTTGCTGCTACCAATTCCAGCGATATCAAATGGGTTAAATCGTGCTATGGCCCTCGTATTAATGTATGTGCACCCGGCGAGAATGTATTTTCTACGTATGAAAACAATGGATATACTTCCGGATGGGGAACTTCGTTTGCTTCACCCTTAGTGGCATCGGAAGCATCGTTGGTTTGGGGGTATCGTGGAAAACAACTCAACCCCTTCCAAATTAAATCTATTATAGAAAATACCTGCGACAATATTGATACGGTAAGCGGAAACGAAAATTTTGCTCATCAGTTAGGCAAAGGACGGATTAACTGCTATCGTGCTTTAACTGATACTATTATTAAATCTGTTCGTTTTTATGATTATACTTTTTCTACTCATAACGATACCACATATCTGTCTGGAAATTTTATTAATTTATTTCATGCGACCACTCATTTAGTTGCCCGATTAACTTCCGATAACCCGAATATTGTTATAGAAAATCCCGTGTTAACCATAGGCGAAATGGACAGTTTACAAACATTCAACCATACAACAACTCCTTTCAAAATATACTATTTACCTTCATCTCCTTATGACATTAATGTTTCCTTTTATCTTGAATTTATAGATACTAATTATTTTGATAAGCAATATTTGAATGCTACCATACATTTAAGTTATGCCGACCTGTACAATAGTGATTTGTTGCTTACCGTTTGTGCCAATGGTAAATTGGGTTACAATTCTTTTAATCCAAGCGAGGGCAAAGGACTTTTGTTCAAATCGGATATCTCCTTACTTTCGGAAATGGGATTAATGGTTTCCGATGGTAATAATTATTCTTTTTCGTTCAGAGGTGGCAATGCTTTCAACATAAAAAAGGGAACGTTAAAAACCGAAGATGGGGTACATGCAGAAACAAACTCATGTTTTAATGATTCGCTATCCATCAATCCAATTGGCTTGGATATTCATCTGAACGCTATGTTATCAAAATTACCTGCTCTTCGCGATTTTTTTATACTGAACTATACCATTACTAACAATAAAAGCAGTACCATCGATTCATTATTTGTAGGCTTGTTTTCAGATATGGACTTGTTAAATCCCTTTCGCAATAAAACAAACTACGACAGCCTCATGAAACTTCTATATGTATATCCCGCCAACATGGATGATGTGCATATCGGATTAATGTTACCCGATTCTTATCCACATAAAATGTACGCTATAGATAACAATGGTCAAAACGGAAGCATCGATATAAACACAGGTTTCTCGCCTCAAGCCTTTAATACAGCCTTAACTACCAATAGATACAATGCTGGTGGACTTTATGGAAATGACGTTTCTATATTGACAAGTTATGGACCTGTTTCGCTCCTACCTCATGATTCAATTTCCTTGCATTTCATTATACCTGTTGGAAGAAATAAATATGAAATGATGCAATCGGCAATAAATGCGTTGACATATTATGATTCTATTATTGGTATAATGCCTGTTTCTTTTTCTCCAGATATTCTTATATTTCCCAATCCTGCGGATGGTTATTTTTTTATTCAATGCAACGACAATACTATTCAATCATTTCAGATGGATATTTATGACTTGTTAGGGAATAATGTTTTTTCGGGTTCTTATATCAATCAACAGAATAATTCCATATCATTACATTTGCCACGTGGACTGTACATAGTACATATTCGAACCAATGAACAGAAAAATTATTTCAGAAAACTGATAATAATGCCCACCCGATAGTATGTATTACATGAATGTAATACATAATTTATTTCTGCATCAATCATCCCTCATCATTATTAATGAGATAACAAAAATGAAACTTCCGGTAGAAAAAATTACACTATAAAAGTAGAACTGATAGATTGATAGTTGTACACCTTATTAATAATATCGGCAAACAAATCGGCAATGGAAAGAATTTTAATTTTGGGTGATGTCTGCTTTAACGGAATTGAATCGGTAAATACCAGTTCAGTGATAGGTGATTTTTCAATCCTTTCGTAAGCATTTCCCGATAATACGGGATGTGTGGCAACTACGCGGACACTTTTTGCTCCTTTGTTCATCATCATTTCGGAAGCAATAGTAATAGTGCCCGCCGTATCAACCATATCATCCAAAATAATGACGTTCTTATTTTTTACTTCTCCAATCATGGAAATATGTTCAACCTGATTGGCTTCTTTTCGCAATTTATAGCAGATAACCATATCGCAACCCAGAAAACGGGAATATGCATTGGCACGTTTGGAACCGCCCATATCGGGTGCTGCCACTACCAGATTATCAAGATTTAATTGTTTGATATAAGGGACAAAGACGGCAGACGCATAAACATGGTCAACGGGTATATTGAAAAAGCCCTGTATCTGGTCGGCATGTAAATCCATCGTCATAATGCGGCTAAAGCCCGCCGTAGTCAATAAGTCAGCAACCACCTTTGCGCCGATTGAAACGCGAGGTTTATCTTTTCTGTCCTGTCTTGCCCATCCAAAATATGGGATGACGGCAATTATCTTGTGAGCAGATGCCCGTTTAGCAGCATCAGCCATTAACAGCAATTCCATTAAGTTGTCCACAGGTGGATACGTACTTTGAATGAGAAAAACATTGCATCCTCGTACTGTTTCTTCATACGAAGGTTGAAATTCACCATCGCTAAAAAAGGTTACCGAAGATTTTCCCAATGTAGTTCCAAATTTATCCGCAATTTTTTCGCCAATATTTTTTGATGTTCTTCCAGCAAAAAATTTTATCGGTGCTCTATGCATAAATTTTTTTTTAATTGCTCAAAATTAACCATTATAATAATAAAAAAAACTGTCTTGCGACAGTTTTTTTATATTATTTTTTTGTTTTAGCAGGTGCTTTTTTAGTTGTCTTTTTTGCTTCAGCCGTAGAAGTTTTTTTCTCTTTGTCTTTTACAGGTTTCGAAACGCTACTTTTAGTGGAAGATTTTTTTTCTGACACTTTTGTTTTAGCAGTAGTTTTTTTTGCTTCTGTTTTTGCTTCTGTTTTTGTTTTTGTTTTCTTTTCTATGGCTTTTTCTTTTTTGGCTGGAGTTGTTTTGATTACATCCTTTTCTTTGGTTGCTGTCTTTTTGACTGTTTTTGGCTTTGGTTCTTTTATTTTTTGAACAGTTTCATTTACAACTGCAACCACAGTGTTCGTTTCAACTTCCATACTTGGAATTACAACAGGTTGAATTTCCTGTTTAAGCGGTTTAATCTCTTTTTCTTTTTTAGTCGGAATAAATGATGTATTATTTTTTTTGTGTGGACGACGAACACCATACGTTCCCAAAATAATTTTTCCACGACGTGATTTTTTGTCTCCTTTTCCCATAATGAACTTAATTTTAAATTAATAAAAATTTTTTAACTGAGCCGTTTCTATTTTTTCATTGTTTACAAAAACGTAAGGTATTTTAAAAGCCTGATTTAACACTAATATTACATTATTCATTGAATAACCGGGTTTACATGTTATTGTTACTTGCCTTGTAATATTATCGGTGAAGATTTTTGATACAGACATTTCAACAATACCTTTATATGCTTTAAAAACAGAAACGAACATGGCAGCATCTTCATCTTTGTTCAATCCTTTCACAAAAAACTGCATACTTTTTTGATTGCCTGTACTTACTATGATAGTATCGTTGGTGGTATAAAAAAACACCTCTACTTTACTAAAGTCAGGATTTTGTGCTAACGAAAGTACAGGAAATGCAAAAAATAAAAAACATGTTACTTGTTTGGAAAGAACTTTAACAGATTCTGCCCAGCAGTTTAACATGCTTATTTGCTGTTCTGTCCGCTAACATTCTTACTTGCGTTTGCTCTTTCCTTATGTTTTTCCCTGAGTTCTTTCAAGTAATTTTTCAATTGTTCCGACTGGTCAAGAGTAAAAGACTTATCGTTAATAATAATATGTTTTACACCGACCCCTTTCAGGAAATTTAAAAAGGTTGGTTCTTCTTTCGAAGCAAGTATAAGTTTAGATTTACGTGCTCCGTTTGATTCTGCTTCAGCCAGATAATCAAATTCTTTAACCCCCGATTGGCTTAAAGCAAGTTTTTTGAATGCTTCAAAATCGCTTGCCGTTTGCAATCCAGAAACTTTTAAGCCAGTTAGCAAAAAAGCATCGTTTACTTTTTCAAAAAGTTTGCCTGTGTTGTTTTTTATAACAAAGTCAACACTTTTTTGAGCGTAACTCCAACTAACCATGGTTAGTACAAAAACTAAAACAAATAATTTTTTCATAAGTATAAAATTTTAAAAATTAGTGCTCAAATATAATACTTTTTTTTGATTGTACAAAATTTTTTTTTAAAGGTTTAACCTGAATGATTCAGGTTAATATTCCTTACTCCAACTTAGGCTTTGAACGATTGAACTTCACAATAAATAATAATTCATGTGAGCCCATGCTATGTTTATTTATATCCGTAAGGGTATAATCATAAGCATATCCAAAGATAAAACGGTCTTTACAAATGCCTGCATTTACTACAACGGCATCGCTGGTACGATAAGATAATCCTATCCAGAATGCTTGCTTATAAATACCTTTAACGTTTATATCCCCTTGTGCAATGCCTGCTTCCACATAATTGGCAAGCAACGAAGGTTGAATAGAAAAATTATTATTGATATCAAACGTATAACCGCCTGTTAAAAAATAATGTCGTACCTGCTTGTTTTCTATAATATTATCGGTCATCATATCCACTTTTCTATTAAATAATTGATAAACAGATATACCGACATAGTAATGACTACTATAATAATAGGCACCAAAAGCAGCATCGGGAGTAATTAATTTTTCGCTGCCATACAGTATTACATTATCATCCTGCTCTTCGAGTTTCAGTAAACTTTTATTCAAATAAACCTGATACAACTGAGCCGATAATCCTAATGAAATTTTATCGCCCTTATTACCAATTTTAAAATGATAGGCATACGTGGCTTCAATGCCCAATTTAGACAAGGGACCTGTAGCATAATTAAAAATTTTACCTCCTAAACCTACGTTGTCGCCTGCCAGAAAATGTGCACTGATACTTTGCATGGCTGGGGCATCGTCCATACCCGACCACCAACGTTTATAATTAAACGCCAACGGACTGTATGATGTTGTTCCCGTAACAGCAGGATTTATTAAATATGGATTTTCCATGTACTGGCTCACTGTTGGAATTTGCTGAGCCCGCACGGTCAGGTTAAACATTAAACCTGTCATTACTATTCCCAATATCTTTTTCATAGCAATAAAATTATTTCATTAAAGTTACAGAACCCGTAAATGGCTTGCTGCCATCTTTTAAATCTATGACATAATAATATGTTGCCGATGGCAATTGCTTATCGTTCTTTGTTCCATCCCATGGCTTATCGTAGCCAGTTGATTCAAATACCTTTACTCCCCACTGGTCGTATATTAACACACTGCAATTAGGAAATGCCTGAATATATTTAATATTCCAAACATCGTTTTTCCCATCTCCATTAGGTGTAAAAGCATTATAAATTTCTATATGTTTTCCTTCGCTTTCAACATTTACGGAATCGGAAACAGTACATCCATTATCATCGGTAATAGTTACATAATACATACCCTGTGAAATATTGGATAAATCTTCCGTTTCGGTAGAATTAGACCATAAATATGAATAAGGTTGTGTACCGCCAAATACCATAAGGTCAATTTTCCCATCCGAAAGCCCTTCAAACGAAACCGGTGTTACTATTGTAGATAAAGACAACGAACCGGGTTGTCGAATAATGACAGAATCCGTATAATTTCCACATTTATCACTTACGGTATAATAATAAGTCCCTGCAGACAAGTGTGAAATAATGGAATCAGTGCTTGCATTGGACCAGTGATAAGAATACGGAAGAACGCCATTCGAAGGTATCAGTGTTATGCTTCCATTACTATTTCCGAAACACAATACATTTTCCTTTTGACTGGTAACATTTAATGGCGTTTTATAATTTATAGTAAACGGCACCACTGTGTTACCACAAAAATCAGAAACAGTAACGAAATAACTTCCTGTTGGCAAATGCTGTAATATACTATCAGTAGTGGTTCCAAAACTCCACGTGTAGGAATAAGGTTGAACACCATACATTGGAGTAATGATAGCCATACCTGTACTGTCAGAAATACAATCGGTAGGGCTGTTAAAGGAGATATAAGCCTGCAACGGTGTTTTGTAACCTATTTCTACAGAATCTATGGAACTGGCACACTGGTCGGTTACTGTAACAAAATTCCATCCCGGGCTTAAATCCAATGCAACGGAACCTGTACTGGCAGAATTAGACCATGTATATGAGTATGGTGGAAATCCATTTTGAACATTTACCGTTGCCTTTCCATCCTGAGAGTTGGAGCATGAAGCATTTACAAAAAATGTAATGTGGGCAGACACAGGAGGAATAACATCAATCATAACAGAATCTATTAACGAAGTACAAGCATCCGTAACCGTAACATAATTCATTCCTGTCGTTAAATGAGTAGCCGTTGCCAATGTATCACCCGAAGTCCATAAATAGGTAAAGGGTGAAGAACCATCAAATACAGAAATCGTAGCACTTCCATTAGAAATAGAAGGACACGATGCAGGTGATGATGTAGTAATATCAATAGACATGGGACTTTGAACACCTGTATTCACAGATAAAATGACTTGACCACACGCATCACTCACGGTAACGGAATTTAATCCGGCTGGTAACTGCGTAGCCGTAGAAGTAGTTTCACCAGAAGTCCATATATATGAAAATGGTGCTACACCATCGGTTATAGAAACAACGGCTATGCCATTAGATATTCCTGTACAGGAAACGGGTGCAGAAAACGAAATGCTTGCCTGCATAGGCGGTAAACTGGTTATTTGAACAGAATCTATAATGGAGCCACAATAATCGGACACCGTTACATAGTGCCATCCTACTGATAAATCGTTAGCAATGTCTGTGGTGCTGGTTGAATTTGACCAAACATACGAGTATGGTGTTATTCCACCCGATACCATTATCATAGCATAACCATTGGTAGAAGTGCTGCATGTTGCTGGTTGAGAGGATGTAATGGATGCCTGCATGGATGGTAAACTGGTAGCAGATACTGAATCAATAATTGAACTGTTGCACTGGTCGGTAACGGTAACATACGTTGTTCCTACACCGATTTGATTGTTATAAGAAGTCGTTACACCATTGGTCCATGTGTAGGTATAGGGAGCAAGACCATCGGAAGCAGAAACATGAACTTCACCATTGATGGATGAAGAACAAAATAATACTAAGGTATGAGTATTGATGCTGGCAGAAAGTGGAACATAAGGATTAACCTGAGCAGAGAATATGGATGAGCATAATGATGATGAAGTTACTGTAACGGTATAAGTTCCTGCAACTAAGTTAGAAATATCTTCCGAAGAGGCTAAATTTGACCACAAAAAAGAATAAGGCGTATCGCCATGTGAAATCGTAATGTCAATACTGCCTGTACCGGCAGCACATGTTTCATGGGTTACTGTACCGGTAATAACCGGAAAATCATGAACATTGATGGGCTGGTTTGCTACATTAGTACATCCATTATTATCAGTGGCTGTAACAGAAAAAATTGTAGTAGTTGCTGGAATAATAATTAATGGATTGGAAGAACTGCCTGTGTTCCATAGATAAGTTTGTCCTCCACTTGCTGTCAAGGTTACAGAATTTCCAGCACATATATCGGTAGAAGAAGCATTAATGGTAACTGTTGGTTTTGGATAAACAGTAATATTAGCCGTATCGGAATATCCTTTACATCCAGAAGAATTGGTAGCAATGGCATAATAAATACCTGTCGAACCAGCAATATAATAAGGAGTGGTATATCCAGGTATTAACGAACCTCCGTTATACCATTCATAAGTACAATCGCTTCCATTGGTAGCAATAATGGTTAAACTGTCGCCTTCACAAAAAGTATAACTGCCATGACTTGTTAAACTAATCATGGGCGAATCGACAGTTAAAATTATAGTATTAGTGGCAGTACAGTTTTTGCTATCCGTTACTGTAACACTGTATGTGCCCGGAGATAAAGAAGAAATATCTTCTGTGGTAGCACTGTTGCTCCAATTATAGGCAAACGGTGGTGTCCCATTATAAACAATTAAATCGATGCTTCCATCATTTCCAGGAATACAAGAGGGTTTCTGCATTAAATACGATAATGAAGGAGGATTATTGATGGGGACAACCATGCCCGTTTTAATTGCGGAACAACTATTGTCATCGGTAACGGTGATGCTGTATGTTCCTGCTGTCAAATTAATTCTATCTTCCAGTGAATTTCCATCGTTCCAGTTATAAGTATAAGGCATGGTTCCTCCACTGACGATGATATCTATACTCCCATCATTTCCGGGTACACAGGAAGGTGCTTCTATAATGGCAGAAATACTGGGAGCAAGCGGATTTACTACATTAAAGGTTTTTGCAATTGTACATCCATTACCATCGGTTATTGTAACTGTATAAGAATTCACATCCAATCCTGATAAATCTTCAGTAACCTGACCGTTTGACCATAAATAACTGTATGCAGGTGTACCCCCAGTCACTGTTATGTCAATGGCTCCATCATGGCTTGGAACACACGTTGGTGGAGTGACAATTCCCGATACATTTAATGCTGCCGGTGTATTAATTTTTACGGAATCATTCTTTGAGCAATTGTTAGCATCAAGAACTGTAACAGAATACCATCCCGGTGCCAGTCCGATGATATCTTCTGTATTACTTCCATTACTCCAAGAATAGGAATAAGGAGATGCACCTCCTGTTACCGTTAAATTAATAGAACCATCATTTACTCCAAAACAGGATGTGTTTTGCACGTTAAACACTAATGCCATGGCTGTACCTTCAGAGATGTAGGATGAATCGTTTTTTGCTGCACCCAGAGCGTCGGTTACCGTAACTTTGTACCAGCCTGCTTTTAACAGAGTAATGTCTTCACTGGTTGAAGTAAAACCACCTGGACCTGTCCACGCATAGGTATATGGACCAGTACCATTGCCGGAAACGGTTAAATCTATACTTCCTGAAGAATCACCATAACAAACGTTAGGAATATTGACAAACGTCAAATTAATTTTACCAAATTTTGCCACAAACATATCTCTGGTAGAAGGCGAAGGATTTGTGAGTGTTTTATTATTAATGTATAATGTTGCTGAATAAAAAGGACCCACAAACAGATTGGCGTTATTGGCATTAATTTTACCATTTTCACAAAAATCGTTTCCTGTGCCCCATGCTTTGTTTACACCCAATACATTTCCATTTCTGTCCGTTTCAAGCATAAACGCATCAGTAGCACTATTTGTAAGGCTGAAAGAACTAAAAGAGATATTGCCTGTATAGGAACCGGTAAAAATAGCGTGGTCGGCATTGGCGTATACGCCTGTTGCCTGGTCATCGCCACCAGAGCCATAACTGTTCACCCATGTTAGCGTACCGTCGTAACTGTAACATGCAGTAAAGATATCATTACTGCCATGATTGACACAAGTTTTAGTTGAAACTTGGGTTGCTGTAGAATCAATAGTTAAAGAAGGACTGTCATAATAACCACTCAAATATTGAAAACTGGAATAATCAGTAAAATGACGTATTAAATAATCTTCACCGGTACCCTTAATACTTCTTACCCATTGAACATTACCACTCGTGTCTGTTCTAAACAACATCATATCACGGGTAGAAGATGTACTGACAACAGTATCTACTTCCAGATAAAGACTGTCGGCATATAAACCACTGAAATAATAAGAAGTATTATCATAAGAAACTGAACGAATATTATTGTTAGAATTATTTCCCTTGAATGTTTTTGCCCAAATTAAATTACCATTCGAATCAAATTTGGATATATAATTTTGTTGAATACCTGTATAGGGAGAAATAAAAGAAAGTATTCCACCATAAAAAGTAACCGAATTGGTATATTTACCAATTTGTATCACATTTTCGCTGGCATCAACGGTCAGGTTTCCACCAAACTGTTGGGTAACACCGTAAGCTGCTTTAATTGTCCACACCAACGAACCATCGGAAGTATTGTATTTGGCTAAAAAAACATCATTACCGCCGGAAGTTGCCAGCGTAGTTCCACCAAAATTGCAATCGTTACTTAAAAATTGACCACCTACATAAAACGTGTTTCCATTCTGACTTAATGCAATACCAGCGGCATTTTCAGCCTGTGACCCACCAATACCCTTTAGCCAAAGGAGTTGTCCTTGTCCATTGTATTTTGCTATGTAAATATCTTGACCTCCGACAGCAGTAAGAGAAAATGTATCCTGACTGATAGTATTGTTATAAATCCCAATAATATATAGATTTCCCGAAGCATCTTCTACCACAGAAACGGGGACGCTTTGTCCTGAGCCCGAAAGTTGACTTACCCACAATAAATCGTTATGCTGAGCATGCAACGTAAAAAATAATACAACCCCTAATACGGTTAATAATAAATTCTTCATAATTAAAAAAATTTTATGAATAATATTTAACTTAAAGATGGTCCATAGTCACCATCGTCAGTAGTGTAAGCACCACCTTGAGATTCTTGAACTGGAAGTTCCATGAGTGCAGGTGCTTCCCACACTTGTTTTTGATTAGTTTCATTTATTGATTCCATAAAGCATTATATTTTGGAACAAAGGTAATACATTTTTATTCATAATTCAAAAAAAATTAAATTGTTTTTTACCATAAAAAGATTCGAACTACATTACAAAATAAAATTTGGAAATATGGAAATTTGGAAATGTAGGAATGTGAGAATGTGGAAATGTGGAAATGTGGAAATGTGAGAATGTGGAAATGTGAGAATGTGGAAATGTGAGAATGTAGGAATGTGGGAATAAGGTCCTGTCTAAGTCTAATAACGGGATAATTTATACCAGACCGCAAACAAAAGAATAAAAATGTGCATCCTCGTTGCAAACATTTAAACGTTAACATATTTTTCAAAAAGTATCTATTTACAATATTGTGTAAGTGCTTCGTTTGCTTTTCTATATCCATAACTTAATGCTTTTTGATATGCGTCACACGCATCTGTTATGTTCTTATTTTCACGATACAGTTCAGCCAAAAAGTACCATGTATCGCCACTTTGCGGAAAAATAGAAATAGCCTTTTTATAATATTTTTCAGCCATTTTATAGTTCTTCTTTTGATGCCAAATCCAGCCAAGATTGATATATGAATTGACAAGTGAACTGTCCAGCAAAAGAGATTTTTCAAATTCTTTTATCGCCCTGTCATAATTTTTAAGTTCGGTATGATACCATGCCATATTTTGCCATACAAGTGCACTGTTGGGATGTAAAGAAATATTCATATTAAAATCGTCAAAGGCTTTAGTATAATCTTTCAGCGAAAACCATGCGTGTGCTCTGTTATTTAATGCCAGTTGATTATTCATATCCATGCTGAGTACTTGTGAAAAATCGTCAATGGCGTCTTTAAAATTTTGTATGGAAGCCCATAACCAGCCTCTATTCATATATGCTTGAATTAATCTCGGATTTATGGATAATGCTTTGTTATAATCACTTAACGCTGCTGTTTTATCACCAAGCATAAATTCTGCATAACCACGATTGTTGTATGCATAAGCATTTGATGGATTGCTCGCTAGCGAACGATTAAAATATTGAATGGCATAACGAAACTTTCCTTGCAATACTAAAACCCAACCAAAATTGTTTAACGCCGAAGCATTATATTTATCCAGTTCTATAGATTTTTGAAAATCGGCATTTGCCAATGAGAGCATATTTTTATTTAGAAAAAATGTTCCTCTATTATTATAAGCCATAGATAATAGTGAATCGGTTTTTATAGATAGATTGTAATAATATAGTGCTAAACTGTCGTTTCCGATTTTACGGTATGATTCACCAAGGGATGTATAAACCACTGCGTTGTATATATTATGCTTATCGTATTTAAGAACATTTAAAAAATCCTGTATGGCTTCTTGATTGTTACCAAGCATGTCATACGCATAAGCACGATTAAAATATACCGTTGGTTCAAGCGAATCGAACTTTATAGATTGAGAATAACAATACATGGCACTGTCTATTTTTTGTTGCTCAATATATACTGTAGCAAGGTTCAGATAAGCAAAGGGAACGGCAGGATTTTTATTAATGACATCCGTAAACAGTGTTTTTGTGTTTTTCCATACCATACAACGGATATAGGTAGCCGATGATAGTATAATCAATAGAACAAAAAAAGCAGGGGTGGCATATTTTTTTAGAAAAGGCTTAAAGTAGGCTGTTACTAATTCACCCAAAGCAACAAATAATCCAAAATATGCAAGATACGAATATCGGTCGGCTACGACTAAACGTCCTTCAATGGGAATAATATGCAATACTATTGAAATATTAAATATAAAAAAGAACCATCCGAAAAAGAGTAAGGGTCGAACTTTTTTTCTTTTAACGATAAGCCATATTGAAATTATCAGTACAGCCGCTAAAATAATAAGTGTTACATGGTAATTTATTGGTAAATTACCAGTTGTTTCATGCAAAGGATAAAGATGAACCGCATTAAGTGAAAAAGGGAATATACATTTGGAAAGATAAAACCAGAGAGCATATCCGGCAAGCAAAAACCTTTCGGGTATGGAAAAAGCATTTTGAGAAACATCTGCATCATGCCATAAATGAGTTCTAAATTTAATTATTTGATATAGCGTATAAACTAAAATTATAAGAGCAAGAGTTATAATAGTAATTATAATTGTTTTTTTACTGACTCTGTTTTTAACTTTTTTATTTCTGAAAAATATATATACAATGAATAGTGTTATAGTTAAAATAAGAAGATATTTTAAATTGAACGATAAAAATATGTATAAAAACATAATAATTTTTTCGGTTAACGTCCATAGCGAAAGTTTTCTGTTATAGATATAATCAAACAAAATCAATGAAAATGGGATAATCAATCCTTGTATTTTTGATAACGAAGCAAGAAAAATAAACAGAAGCGTCAAAATAATATATCCGACTTTTTTTTGATGCAGGTATTTGATATAAATATGAAAACTGATGAATGAAAAGAATGAAAACAACAAATCCTTAAATTCTGAAATCCATGCGACCGACTCTACACGCATGGGATGAAGAGCAAATAAGAGTGTTACTAATATTATTACTATTGTGTTTTTAGAAAGTTTACGCATAAGCATATAGACCAGTATAATATTAAACAAGTGAAACAGAAGATTTATCCAGTGATAGGGTACGGGATTTTCACCCCAAAAATTATATATTAATGAAAAAATTGTCAGCGTTAATGAAGTATAGCGTTCATGCTGAAGGTTATACTTTATGTTCTGTATATTAAGATTTTTGACATGCTGATTTTGTGTTATTTGAGCATTATCATCCCAATGGATAAATTCATAATGTGTAACCTGAATGTACGATAGTAATGTCGCCAGTATAATTATAAGAAGACAAATTCTTTCTTTATTAAAAAAACTTACCGATGATTTTATATTTTTATTCTCCACTGTAAAATTTTATAGTGCAAATATATAGGGAAAATGTTAAAAAATGAAATGGAGTTCTGAAATTAGTTGTGTATATAATGAATTATGTTTGCTGATAATTCACCACTATCAATAACGGTACAAATGAAGATTAACTAATGTAGAAGTGAATAAATCAGGTAATACCAAACCGCTAACAAAAGAATGAAAATGTGCATTCTCGTTGCAAACGAGGACAAGATAGCGAAGCGAATTGTTTTAATGAACTTGTTAACAATCGGTATAAATATAAAATGGTTGAACAACATATACAATACGATGCAATTTTACTACTTTTGCCAAAAATTTTAGAATATGACAATAGGTGTTTTAAAAGAAACCAAAACCCCCCCCGATAGAAGAGTATCTATTACTCCAAGCGTGGCAAGAGAAATAATGACTAATTTTCAGGATTGTTCAATCATTGTAGAACCCAGTGATATTAGAGCGTTTAAAGACAGCGAGTACACGAGTTTGCACATTCCAGTTTCTTCCGATTTGACAAACTGCGATTTACTGATGGGAATAAAAGAAGTTGCCTTATCGCATTTAATTCCCAACAAGGCGTATATGTTCTTTTCACATACGGGGAAAAAGCAATCTTACAATCGTTCGTTGTTGCAAAAGTGTGCCGAACTCAACATTACTCTTATAGATTATGAATACCTGACAGATGAACAGCATAATCGACTCATAGCATTTGGCAGATGGGCAGGTATTGTGGGTGCATACAATGGAATTATGACCTTCGGTCTTAAAAGTGATTTGTTCCATCTGAAAAGAGCCAGCCAGTGTTTCGATCTTAGCGAGATGTTTTCCGAACTGGACCATATCAAACTTCCTGCCATAAAAATTCTACTCACAGGTGGTGGCAGAGTTGCCAGTGGTGCCATGGAAACATTAAACCATCTACATTTAAAAGAAGTCTCACCCGAAGAATATTTGTCAAAAACATTTAACGAAGCCGTATTTTGCAGGCTTGACCCATGGTATTATGTCAAACATAAACATAATAAAGAATTCGTTTTGGAGCATTTTTTTCAACATCCTGATGAATACGAATCAACGTTTATGCCTTATGCATTAAAATCAGATATGTATATTACCTGTCACTTTTGGGACCCAAAATCACCCGTATTTTTAAACGCAGAGGATTACCTGCTTCCCGATTTTCATATACAGGTAATAGCCGATGTAAGTTGTGATATTAAAAAACCTGTTGCTTCTACTATCAGACCATCAACCATTGCCGACCCCATATATGGTTATAATCCACTTACACAGGCAGAAGATGATTTTCATAAAAAAGGTGTCGTTGCTGTAATGGCTGTTGATAATTTACCTGCTGAACTGCCACGCAATTCGTCGGAAGATTTTTCACACATTTTTTATAATCGTATTTTACCTGAATGGTTGAATGGAGATAAAAATGGAATTATTGAACGTGCTACCATTTTGAAGAATGGCAAATTAACCCCAAATTTTGAATATTTAAGCAACTATTTGGCTGGCAAGGAATAATTATTGTTTCATCGCTTTTAACTGAGTAATCATTTGAGCAGGATTGGCATCTGAAAAAATACTGTTGCCTGCTACCAATACATCGGCACCTGCTTTATACAGCGATAAAGCATTTTCTATGGAAACACCCCCATCTACTTCTATAAGGAAAGAAGCATTTTTTTGCTGACGTAGTGAATAAAGTTCCTTTACCTTATCTATGGAAAAAGGAATAAAATGTTGTGCTGCAAAACCAGGATTAACAGACATAATTAACACCATATCTACTTCCGAAACAATGTATTCCAATACTTTTACAGGCGTATGAGGATTAATAGAAACACCTGCTTTTTTTCCACATTGCTTTATTTGCTGTACCGTTCGATGAAGGTGAGTACATGCTTCATAATGTACGGTAATAATATCGGAACCACTATCGGCAAAGGTTTGAATATACCGTTCCGGTTTAACAATCATTAAATGAACATCCAGTGGTTTAACAGCAATGGTTCGTATTTGCTTTATCACAGGAAAACCAATAGTGATATTGGGAACAAACAAACCATCCATAATGTCCAGATGTATGAAATCTGCTTCACTTTTGTTCAACATTGATATAGCATCACCAAGATGCATAAAATCGGCAGATAAAATGGAAGGTGCAATCATTGCCATAATTTTTTTGACAAATATACATGACAATTTTCAATGTTTAAATATAAAAAATAACGTTTGTTTTACTTTTCATTTTATCATTACTGTTGATACGAAACAAAATGATACGTGATGAAATTCTAAATTTTATGTATTATACCTAAATCATATATTAATATTGAATAAAAAAAATTTCAAAAAAAAATTTTTCTATAAAAATAAAATAAGTTATTTTTACCAAAAAAAATTTGAGGTATATGTTTAAAAAATTATCTTACTTAATGGCAGTTGTTTTAGTAGGTTTTTTTACTTCATGCAACGATTCGGTTCCTCCTTCAAACAACCTGTTATCAGACAGTGTTAATGAAGAAAGTGAATTACAAAAAACAGCAGTTAAAGTTCCTTCACCTATCGAACTTTATGCTTTTATGTACAATGCTGATATTAAATTTTCCAAAGAAGATTTAAACCCTTTCGAAAATCAATCGCGATATAATACCAAAATTAAAAGAGCCATAAATTTAGGTGTATATGCTTCCGATTTGGCATACTGCACCGTTTATCAAAAAAATAAGGAAACGTTTAATTATTTTTCAGTAACCAAAAAAATTGCCGATGATTTGGGGCTTACACAAGGTTTTGATGAGAGTATTGTTAAACGTATAGATAAAAATATGAACAACAGCGATTCGCTTTATCAAATCAGTAATGATTCCTATTCTACTGCTGTTCAGTTTTTAGAAAATCAGGGAAAAGAAGACATGCTTCCACTTATGATTACCGGTGCATGGATAGAAAGTGTTAATCTGGCTGTAAAATCGGTAAAAAAGTTTGACCCCAACAGTGAAATAGTTGTAAGAATAGCCGACCAGGGATTATTGTTAGAAAATATTCTTGAACTATTTCAATATGTAAAAGAAAATCCAGATTATAAAAACATTTTAGACATGCTGCTCGATTTGCAACAATCGTACGATAAATTGCTCGATAATGGTGATAAACCCATTACTCAAAAGCAGTTTGAGGAAATTACTAATAAAATTAAAGCCATCAGGGCTATATTTATTGCTTAAAAATAGGAGGAACGTATCATGAAAACATATCTTTTAATTTTGACCGTGATGACACAATTCATAGCAGTATCTTTATTTGGACAATGCGAACGTAAAAGATATTGCAACGATTTAATGGAAGATTATGACTATAGAAGCCAGTCTTCCTATGCCAAGTTAACACCCGGCGATACATCAAGTGTAAATATTGTTCTATACAGTGGACAGGAATACCGTATATTTGTATGCAGCGACCCAGAACTGAAAGATGTAACATGGAAAGTGGTTCAACCCGAACGAAAAACAAAAAGAACCATTCAAAAAATTAAAAAAGATACTATCTTTATTTATAAGACAGATGAATATGGCAATTTTGTAGCCGATAACAACGGTACACTGATTGTAAAAGAAAAACATCCAACTATTGATACGATTTGGAATACAGAACGCATTACTATGGATAGATTGCTCTTTGACATTAAACAATCTGATAAGCAACCCTATTATGAAATTAGGCCCGATAAAAGTGCACGTTATATTATACGAATTAATGTACCAGCAGGCGACCGTTCTTATAGCGGTTGCGTAAATGTTTATGTAGGCAGACGAAATTTAACAAGTAAGGTGTTTATTAAAAGAAACAGTACGAGCGAAAGAGAACATTAACTTTCCAAAAAGACAAATCAGATATTAATACGTCAGGAGAGATGCCAGAGTGGTCGAATGGGGCGGTCTCGAAAACCGTTGTCCGCCGATGGGTGGACCCAGGGTTCGAATCCCTGTCTCTCCGCAAAACAAAATATGTCTGTGAAGCAGAATTTTTTATTTAAAACAATTTCAAGTTTACTTGACAATTGGATGAAAATAAAAAATTAGTTAGAGCAAAGTAATCAATATTTTGTTTTGACATACACCTTAACGGGTTCAATGAAATTAATCCCTGTCTCTCCCACAAAATTCAACAAAGCGAAGCATTTTTTTTGCGAATAGCAACTTGTCTGATAATAACGTGAAACGTATAAGAAGTTAACATTTTGATTTTACGAACATGAGTTTTGGTATTTTTTACATTACCCATTTTTGCTTATGAGTTCCAGCATTTCCTTATTTAAAATATGTATCTGATTTTTATTCAATTCAATAATTTTTTCATTATGAAATTCGGATAACACACGGCTCACACTTTCACGGGTAGCATCAATCAGATAGCCAAATTCCTCGCGATGCAAAGGTAAAATAAAGGAATCGGAATGATAAATTTCATTGGCAAAATAAAGAATATTTTCAGCAATACTGCCTCGTACCTGTTTTTGAGTTCTGTTAAGGCATCGATGATAGGATATCAGTTCATTTTTACATAGTTCTGCTAACAGCATCTTGGTGAATTTTGTGTTGTTGTTGACGAAACGGATAAATACTGACAAATCTATAAAGCATATCGTAGAAGGCTCTATGGCTGTTACAGAATAATGATTTATCCGTTCACCAAAGGTGCTTGACAAGGTAAGATAGGCTGGCGCTTTTTCTATTTTAATGATTTGTTCGAAGACAGGTCCTTTCATGTGAAGTTTAACCAATCCCTGTTTAAGAAATGCTACATTGGAAGTAAGCGAGCCTTCCCTTACAATAATTTCACCTGTTTTGAATGTCAGTTCAGCATGATTTTCGGATAACGATTTCAATTCATCCTTGCTAAACGTATGTTCTATTTCCGATGTTAGCAAGCATGCGATACAAATTTCATCCATATTTTATAATTATATTTGCATGTGATTAACATCACAAATGTAGATATTTATTATCACATAGATATTGTCGGGTTGAATATTTTTCTGTCGTAATTTTGCAACAGGTAATTCTTAAAATAAAATAAATCATGGAATCAGAAAATGAAAACCAACTGCTTCAACTTCAAAAGCAAGTTGATGAACTGAAAAACAAAGTGAATAAACTGGAAAAGTCAAGAAAAGACCAATTGTCCATTGCCATTGTATCGGGCGATATGGACAGACTATTGGCTACCATGATAATTTCATTGGCAGCCGCAGCCAGCGATACCAAAGTTAAACTTTTCTTTTCGTTTTGGGCATTATCGGCTCTTAGAGATCCGAAAAAGAAAGCACAGGGAAAAGACTTTATGTCTAAAATGTTTGGATTTATGTTGCCTAAAGGAAAAAATAAATTAAAGTTATCCAAATTGAACATGGCAGGTATGGGACCTGTTATGATTAAAGGTCTGATGAAGAAACAGCATGTACTTTCGTTGGACGAAATGTTTAAACAAGCTGCTGAATTGGGTATTGAAATTTCTGTTTGTGAAATGTCCATGAATCTCATGGGATTTAAAAAAGAAGAAATGATAGATTACCCGGGCTTGAAATTTGTAGGTGCAGCCACTTTTGTTGCCGATGCTGCCGAAAGTGGAATTCAATTATTTATATAATCATTAATTTTTTATTTTATGGAAACAGCAGAATTATTACAATTAAAAGTCAACCATGTAGTTGATGCTCGGGGGACATCTTGTCCTGGACCTCTTTTGGCTGCCAAAAAAGCCATCGGAGAAATAGAATCGGGTGAAATACTGGAAATACTTTCGTCTGACGAAGGTACTAAACACGACATTCCAAAATGGTGTGAAAAAATGGAACATACATTTCTTGGAATAATCGAAGAAAACAGTTATGCCCGCTTATTTTTGAAAAAAGCATAATTTTTATAGAGCAGTTATTTTTAACTGCTCTATTTTTTATTTAAAAAACAATGCCATTGTCTTAAAGATGACAAATAGAATAAGATAAATATGGAAAATATATCATTCAAACCAAAAATTCTTGTCTTTTCAACCGATAAGATATCTGACCCCGGCATAGACCAGGCAGGGCTGCGAAAAATACATTATTCGCCGTCGGTATATGTAATAAGTTTGCCTTGTTCATCAGGCATAAAGCCTCGCTGGATAATGCATGCTTTTGAAAAAGGATTTGACGGTGTTTTTATTGCTGCCGATGGTCATGAATGCTCCTATAATACAAAATGTGCCGAACATACCAATAAAATTATTTCCGATTCGCAGGCGCTTATGCAAGAAAAAAAAATAAACCCAAAACGAATTCGTATGTCAGCCATATGTTCCGTGTGTGCAGAACCATTTGCAAACCACATCGAAACATTCAGCAAAATATTATTGGAACTGGGAAGTATTTCTGAAGAAAAATTAAAAGCATAACCAAATTTTTAAAAGATACATATAATGCCTAAAGAAGATAAAAATTTTGATGTACTTGTAATTGGCGGTGGTATTGCTGGACAAGAAACAGCATTAAACCTTGCCGACATGAATCATAAGGTTTTACTGGTAGAAAAAGGACATTCTATTGGTGGCACAATGATACAATTAAGTAAAGTATTTCCTACACTTGATTGTGCTGCCTGCATTACTACACCCAAAATGTCTGAAACAGCACGTCATCCAAACATTACCCTGATGCTAGACAGCAAAATAGAAAAAATCAATAAAAATGATACGGACTTTCAGGTAACAGTTCATCAACAAGCCCGTTATATTATTCCCGAAGCCTGTACAGGATGCGGAGAATGCGAAGTTGTTTGTCCCGAAGTGCGACCCGATGAATATAATACACAACTGGCAGGAACCAAAGTAGCCCATATTCCCTTTGCACTTGCTAATCCACGTATTTCTGCCATTGAACGAAACAATACTTCGGCACCCTGTATCAATGAATGTCCTGGCGGCGTAAAGGCTTATGGTTATATTTCGCTGGTAAGAAATAAACAGTACGAAGAAGCCATGAAACTTCATTTGGAAGATATTCCACTGCCCGGAAGTTTGGGACGTGCTTGCTATGCACCCTGTCAGGTTGCCTGTACTCGCAGTTCACTCGATTCATCCGTAGATATAAGACGAATAAAACGTTTCTTTGCTGAAGAATATTATCAAAAACATGCGGAACCCGAAAAAATTGAAATACGACAGTCGTTAACTCAAAAAATTGCTGTTGTGGGTTCAGGACCTGCAGGATTAACAGCCGCTTATCATTTAGCATTAAAAGGATATAAAGTAAAAATTTTTGAAGCATCCCCCGTTTTGGGTGGTATGTTGATACTTACTTTACCCGAGTATCGTTTACCTAAAGCCGTTGTTGAAAGAGATGTAAAAAATATTCTTTCACTTGGTGTTGAATATGAAACCAATAAGAAAATAGATAACTTAAAACAACTGAAAGAAGAAGGATTTGACAGTATATTTGTTTCTGTTGGCACTCATGAAACGCCTAAATTAAGAATAGAAGGTGCTGAGTTGGAAAATATTGTTTCGTGTCTCGATTTTTTACGTGAAGCGAACATAGGCGAGCGTAAAAATTTAAAAGGGAAAAAAGTAATGGTTATTGGTGGTGGCAATACGGCCATGGATGCTTCACGAACAGCCCTGCGTTTGGGAGCAGAAAAAGTTACCGTGGTATATCGTCGTAGCCGTGAAGAAATGCCTTGCTTTAAACCAGAAATAGAGGAAGCAGAAGAAGAAGGTGTAGAAATATTGGTTTTACGCAATCCTGTTAAATTTATGGGAAAAAACGGAAAGATAACCAATGTTCAACTGATAAAAATGAGATTAGGAGAACCCGATAAGGACGGAAGAAGAAAACCTGAACCCATAGAAGGTTCTGAATACATAGAAGAAGTAGATTTTGTAATTGAAGCCATTGGATTGCAACCTTCAACTTCTCTATTCGCTAATACGCTTGAATTGAATAAAAATGGAACTATAAAAGTAAATAATTTTACTTTACAAACATCGGTTGATTACATATTTGCCGGTGGCGATTCAGTTACAGGTGCAACAACTATTATTGCAGCAGCCGGACAAGGCAAAAAGGCTGCCTTTTATATAGACAAATTTTTGAAGGGACTGAAACTTGAAGAATATGAATCGGGCGACAAGTTACCAGCGGTAGATAAAAATACAGTTTTAAACAAACCAAATTTACCTTCTATACCCAAAGTAAAACAAAAAATGAGACCTGCCAAAGAGCGTATTCATGACTTTAATGATGTAGAATTGACTTTTACCGAAGAAGAAGTATTACAAAGCGCCAAACGTTGCCTCGATTGCAGCAATTGTCGTGAATGTCATCAATGTGTAAATGCGTGCCCGGCGTATGCTATAGATTTTTCTCAAAAACATAAAACAGAATCTATAACAGCCAAATCGGTCGTTGTTTCTACAGGGTATAAACTTTTTCCACCACAAGGAAAACCTGAATATGGTTATGGAATATATCCCAATGTAATTGATTCTTTACAAATGGATAGACTGATTGCACCTACCAGACCTTTTAACAACGTTCTAAGACCGGGCGATGGTAAAACACCCGACAATATTGCTTATATATTATGTACAGGCTCACGCGATTCGGCAATTGAAAATAAAAGTTGCAGCGTTGAATGCTCCAACAATCCTATTTGTTCACAGATTTGCTGCATGTATTCCATTAAACAGGCTCAACTTTTAATGGGTGCTTTACCCATGGCAGATATCACCATTTATTATATAGATATACGTGCTTTTGGTAAAGGATATGAAGAATTTTATCAACAAGCAAAATCTATGGGAGTAAATTTTATAAAAGGGAAAGTTGCTAAAATTAGAGAAAAAGATGACCACAGTGGTAATCTTATTTTACGATATGAGGATGTTACAACGGGTAAACTGAAAGAATCGGAACACGACGTAGTTGTACTTTCTGTAGGTGTTTTGCCAAACAAAGAAGTACCCAATATGTTTGGCAATGTAAAACTTGAACTGGATACATTTAATTTTGTTAAACAGGTGGATGAATTAGTAAACCCTGCCAAAACGAGCATTGAAGGTGTATTTGTTGCCGGTGCTGCCTCTGGTCCAAAAGATATTCCCGATTCCATATTATCTGCTGGATGTGCCTCTACCGAAGTAGCGGGCTATATCAATAAATTGTAATTAAAATTTAATACTACATACATGAAAGAAAAAATAGGCGTTTATATTTGTCATTGCGGAGGAAATATTTCCGACTATGTGGACGTGGAAGAAATTGCCAAAATGTTGAAAGATGAAGATGGAGTGATTATTTCTAAGGATGTCATGTTTGCCTGTGCCGATTCAAACCAAAAGGACATGGTAAATGATATTAAGGAATATAATCTGGATGCTATTGTGGTAGCATCGTGCTCGCCAAAATTGCATTTACATACGTTTAAGGGAGTTGCAGAACGTGCAGGACTCAATCCGTCCAATTATGTGCAGGTTAATATTCGTGAACAATGTTCATGGCCTCATTCCGATAAACCCACCGATGCTACCATTAAAGCCGTTGGATTAATCAGAGCCGGCATTAAACGCGTTGCCTATTCCGAATCACTTGAAAATATCGAAATCGGTGTTAAAAAATCGGCACTGGTTGTAGGTGCTGGCATTGCTGGGCTTAAAGCCACCATAGATTTAGCCCGTCTTGGAAATGAAGTTTATTTGATTGAAAAAGATTATTTTATTGGTGGACGTATTACGCAAACCGAAACGTTATTTCCAACAGAACAGAATAGTAAAGAAATCATCACGAAACTTTATGAAGAAATAAAAAAATACAATAACATTACCCTTTTTACCGGGGCAACCATAGAAAAAGTATCGGGAAGTCTTGGCAATTTTAATGTTGATATAAAAGTTAAGCCACGATTTATTAACAGCAGAACCGATATTCAAACGGTGCAGAAAGCCATGGATGAATGTGCTGTTTTTGTAGAAGACGATTTTAATTTGGGATTGACCAAACGTAAAGCCATTTATAAAAATTATCCCGAAGCATTACCAAATGTTCCGGTAATTATTCCGGCGGCATTGGTTAATGAAAAGGATTTTCTTCAAAAATTTGCTTCCTGCTTCGATTTTAATCAAAAAGATGAAATTTTATCACTGGTAGCCGGCTCCGTTCTGGTTACTACCGGTTTTGATTACTATCAACCCAAAGAAGGAGAATTCGGATATAAAAATATTCCGACCGTTATTACACTTCCCGAGTTTAATAGGCTGGTGGAATTAAGCCCAGATAAATTAATACACAATGGAAAAGAAATTAAAAAAGTAGCATTTATTTATTGCGTCGGCAGTCGTCAGACCAAAGGCGAAAATAAATATTGCTCGCGACAGTGTTGCTCTTCAACTATTTATACTTCGTTGAACATACATAAAAAATATAAAAACATCACTTCATTTCACTTATACAGGGATATAAGAACATACGGTAAACAAGAAATCCTTTATGAAAAATCATCTAAACAAGGTGATATTTATATTCGATATGATGAAAAGGAACCGCCCAGTGTTGAATTACAAGGTCAAGATATCATTGTAAAAGTAAAAGATTATCTTACACAAAAAAAAGAACTGGAAATTGAAACAGATTTGGTGGTACTTGTTACAGGAATGACCTCACGAAGAGACAGCCAAATGATTTCCGACAAATTTAAAATACCTGTTGGCAACGATAAATTCTTTAACGAAATCCACCCGAAATTAAAACCAGTAGAAACGGTAATCAAGGGCGTATATATTGGCGGGACCTGTCAGGGACCAAAAAATGTTTCCGAATCCGTTCAGTCATCGCTTTCGGCAGTAGCAAAAATAAATGCCATTTTAAAAGGCGGCAAAGTATCATTAGACCCGGTCATTGCACGCGTAAATACCGATGCCTGCGTATGGTGCGGAAAATGTGCCGAAGTATGCGAATACGATGCCATTAAAGAGATTGAAGAAAACGGAAAGAAAATAGCATTTGTTAATAAAGCTACCTGTGCAGGTTGTGGTATCTGTGCACCTGTTTGCCCAGTAAATGCTATTGAAATAGCACAATACACCGATAATGAAATCGAATCAATGATAGATGGATTTATGCAAGAGGTAGCGTTTAAGGAAAAAACAGGTGAAATAGAAAAAGTAGAAGAAATAAATACTGTTAGCATGAAGGAGTATCCACTTTTGTGGAATGAAATTATATCTACCTTAAAAACAGAAAAACAAACTATACCACAAATGGCTCAAAAATTAAACTTACAAAAAGAACTTATAACCTATCATGTAATGACCATGCACAAATATAACATTCTTGTAGCCGACGGCATGGACAATAAAGAACAATATTATTACTATACATTAAAAAAATAAGGAACATGGCTAAAGTAAATCCCGATTTTGTAAATGAAATTAAAAAATTTGGAGCAAGTGATTTTGATGCATGCTTCAATTGCGGAAACTGTACAGCAATATGCTCGCTTACCGATGCAGATAATTCGTTCCCAAGAAAAATAATCCGTTATACTACGCTTGGACTTGAAAGTGAAATACAATCTTCGTTAGAGCCATGGCTGTGCTATTATTGCGGCGATTGCTCCACATCGTGCCCGCGACAGGCAGACCCAGGCAACCTGATGATGTCCGTTAGAAGATACCTGACCGCTAACTACGACTGGACAGGCATTTCAAAAAAACTATATACTTCAAAAGTTTGGGAAATAGGATTAATCGGATTAATTTCGTTAGCAGTTCTTACGATGTTTATCCTTTATCATGGTGATATGACTACAGAACTCACCAGCGAAGGAGGCGTAAAACTGAATACTTTTGCTCCGTGGCAAATCATCGAAAAAATTGACTGGGGACTGGCTGCATTCCTTTCTTTCTTCCTGCTTTCCAATATTGTGAATATGTACTTTAAAATAGTCGGAACGAAGAAAAAAGTACCCTTTAAAATGTATTTTATACAATTGTATAAATTAATTCTCCATTTTTTTACACAAAAGAACTTTGCAAAATGCAATACAGAAAAAATATCTTTTGCACAAAAAATTAAAAATGGCAGTTATACATATTGGATAGTGCACTTTTTGCTGATGTCGAGTTACGTGCTGTTGTTTATTATGATAGTTGGCTTTTTGGGATGGTTTCAGACCGAAGCCATTCATCCGTGGTATTATCCGCAACGGTTGTTTGGTTATTATTCGACCATAGGACTGCTGTTTGGAACTGTATATTTCTCTATATTGCGATATAAGAAAACATCGGAAAAGTCTAAAAAAACACATTATACCGACTGGACGTTTCTTATTCTCTTATTCCTCACCGCTTCTACGGGGATACTACTGCATTTCTTCAGAATAAGCGGAATGCCTTATGCAACGTACTACACGTATGTCATACATTTAATGGTTTTATTCCCGATGCTGATGATTGAAGTGCCGTTTTCCAAATGGTCGCATCTGGCATACAGACCTTTTGCCATCTATTTTTCAAGCCTTGTAAAGGCAACTGCCGAAAAAAGTAATGTAAATACCAAAAAATAATTTAACCTTATGAAAGAATTTAAAACATCCGATGATATTCTCAATTTTGCTATAGAAAGAGAACAAAGTTCCATAGATTTTTATCAGGAACAAGCATCAAAATCGGTCAACAACCATATTCGAAAAACATTCGAACGATTTGCCAAAGAAGAAAAAGGGCATAAATCAAAACTTATCAAAATAAAAGAGAAAAAGACATTCGAATTAAGCAAAAATAATATGAGGGATTTAAAAATTGCCGACTATATAAGTGATGATATTGTCAGTACCGATAATTTGAATTATCAAGACGCATTGATTTTGGCTATGAAACGTGAAAAATCTGCTTTTAAACTTTATACCGCACTTGCCAATAAAACAAACGACACGTTATTGCAAAATTTGTTTTTAAAATTAGCCTCGGAAGAATCAAAACATAAACTGATGTTTGAACTGGAATACGATGAAGTTATTTTGAACGAAAATTAACCTGCATTACTTTTCTTGTCTTTTTTGCAATAACAAACATTCCATCGTTATCAGCCATGATTTTTTGCCCGGGTTAAAAAAATATATTTTTCTCCTTATAGTTGTTATTTGAAAATTATACTATAAATTTGTTTCTACTTATGACGTGTTTTAATGGAAAGTAATATATCTGTTTCTGTGATTATTCCAGCATTCAATGCTGCTGCTTATATTGCCGAAACCATTACTTCCATTCAGCAACAATCATTTTCTGACTGGGAAGTTATTATTGTAAACGACGGCTCTACCGACAACACCGCAGATATCATCAAACCCTTTCTAAACGAAAAAATAAATTTAATACACCAGACCAATCAGGGTGTTTCTATTGCTCGCAATAATGGATTAACACAGGCACACGGGAAATATGTCGTTTTTTTAGATGCTGACGATGTGCTGTCATTGGATTTTTTAAAAAACCGGTTTGAATTTTTAGAAGCCAATCCCGATAGCGGTTTTTGTTGTGGAGATGTTTTACACTTCACCAATAACATTCACCATATAAATAAATATTCGATTGGGAAATTTGAAAATATCCCCATAAAAATTTTATTATATGAAAAAGGATTCGACTCGGTACCTTCCAATTATATGCACCGTAAAGAAGTGCTTATAAAAAATAACATCCGTTTCAATCCTTTACTTTCAAGTACTGCCGACCGTATGTTTTTATTGGAATTGAATAAATATACTATCGGTGGATATGTGCCTAATGCTCCACTTTACTATCGTCAACACAGCGATAGCATGTCAAACAATTTTACTATTACACTTATAAAAGATAATGTATTGTATTACCATTTGGTGGAAGAAAAAAAACTTATTCCCGATGAAATACGAGAACAAGCATTGTTTTTAAAATATTACATTATTGCTACTTCATATTTCAAAATAAAACATATTAACGCTATTTCATGGTATTTTATAGGTTTCATTAAATATCCAGCACCATTTTTTAAAAAAATCTTTCAAGCAATAAAACTGCACTATTCAAGAAATTAAGATTTCGTTTAATGAATTAATCAAGTTCTATGAATAATTCATAAAAAGTATGTAAATTTGTTTTTTAATTTTTAATAATGAAAAGACAAAAAATTATACAAGGTATAATAGTAGTTTGTATAATTATTATTGGCTCATATTCAGTATTTTCACAAGATTATAAAAAGAAATTTGTTGATGCAGAATATCATTTCATGTATGAAGAATATGATTTGGCATTGCCGCTTTATTTGGAATGTTTTAAGCAGGACACATTGAATGCAAATGTGGCATATAGAATTGGCGTTTGCTATACTTTTCAAAATACACCATCCGAAAAACGCAAATCTATTCCTTACCTTGAATTTGCTTGTCAACATATCAATAAAAAATATAAGGAAGGTTCTTACCTCGAAAAAGGAGCCCCACCCGATGCGTGGTATTATTTAGGAACGTCTTATCGCGATGCCATGCTTTTTGATAAGGCTATTGCTGCATTTAAAAAGTTTACACAAACGGTTTCTGTCAACAGTGTTTATTACATCGACTACGTAAAACGTGAAATACAGTGTACCGAAAATGCCAAACAAATCATAAAAAATCCAGTCCCCATGGAATCGCAGAATTTAAGCGAATCGCTCAATGCACCCGAAGAAGTACAAAGTTGTCCTGTTGTTTCTGATGATGAATCGGTATTTGTATTTACTGCTGGCAATAAGAATATTTTTGGTGCGGGAATTAGTTTTAACGCTTCCAATAGCGATTATAAAATGGACGATATTTTTTATTGTAAAAAAGAAAATGGTACATGGAGTAACCCTGTCAATATTACTAAAGATATAGGTGCCAGTTCCCAGCACAGAACAGTCCCTGTCAGCATCAACGCCAACGGTTCTGAACTCTTTTTGGTTCGCGACGATAATGACGATGGCAATATTTATGTCAGTAATTTTAAAGATGGTAAATGGACTAAAATGAAAGCATTAAACAAAAATATCAACACCAAATATTGGGAATCGCATGCTACTATTACCAAAGATGGGAATACACTCTTTTTTACCAGTGACCGTCCTACTGGTTTTGGTGGTCTGGATATTTATCGTTCCGACAAAGACGAGAAAGGAGAATGGGGTCCTGCCGTCAATATAGGTCCGACCATCAATTCCATATATGATGAAGAAACACCCTTTATTATTGGAGATAAAGGCAATTATATTTTGTATTTCAGTTCTCAAGGTCATTACAGTATGGGTGGTTTTGATGTGTTTTACAGTTCACTTTTACCCAACGGAAAGTGGACAACCCCTATCAATATTGGTTATCCATTAAATACCGTGGGCAACGATTTGTTTTATGTCCCCAAATCCAATGGTCAATATGTATTTTTCCCCTTGAACGGAAATGAACGGGGTGATGATATGGCTAAAAATAATATTTACAAAGTTAAAGTCGATTTACCCGGTGTAAAAGTAATTGAAAAGCAGCCTGTTAAACCTGTAATTGTTACAGAAGTAAAACTTAAAGGAATGGTAAAACTTGCCGACAATAGCACTGAGTTGCCCAAAGATGCCAGTATTACCATTTACGACAGTTTGAAAAATGTCGTTATTGAAACCGTTAAACCATCCTTGGACAGTGGCTACTACGAAAAAAACATTCCACCAGGAAACTATAAAATAACTTATTCTGGAACTGGTTACAATCCTCATTCAGAATATGTGTACATTCCAAATAACTATTCTAATAAAGAAATAGTAGTGGATGTTTTATTGCAACCAGTGGCCGTTTCAAAAGGTGAGTATTATGTTATACGCAGTATCTTTTTTGATTATGGCAAGTACGATTTAAGACGTGAATCACAAATTGAATTGCAGCGTTTGGTTCAATTGATGAAAAAAAATGCAAGTCTGATGGTAGAAATTGTAGGACATACCGATGCCTTGGGTAGCGACAAGTTCAATCAAAAATTGTCTGAAAATAGAGCCAAATCGGCTATTGATTATTTGGTTTCACTCGGCATTGACCATTCACGCTTTGTTGCCAAAGGGATGGGAAAAAAAGAATTTATTGCTATAAATAAAAATCCCGACGGCTCCGACAATCCAGAAGGCAGACAGTTAAATCGCCGTGTAGAAATTAAACTCTTAAACGCTGTTCCCGATAATGTTATTGTTGAAGATATTCAAGTGCCCGTTCAATTACGTTACAGAAAATATGGTAAAGTCAAGGACACCAATATTTATACTATTTTGTTAGTTAAGCAACAAGAAAAAATGGTAGATGTAAAAGATTTGAATAAACTATTGACCCTGACACAAGAATTAAAGCAGGATACATTATTTCAGAATGTTGAAACTCCAATTAAGGACAATAAAATAGGCGATACTCTTGTTTTTACCGCTGGTGAATTTCATAATAAATCGGATGCTATGCGAATTTTAAATTTGGTTATTGACAAGGGATTTTCTGAGGCTATTCTTATATCCGAAAATGATATGGGAAATATTAAAAACGAAATCACACGCAATTATACACAGAAAATAGAAAGCGAACAAAATGATATAAAGAAAGAATATACCATTCAGGTAAAAGCATACACATCGCCCGTTAATGTACTATCGGAATTTCCTAACCTGAAAGGAGTAAAAGAAAATTTCTGCAACGACGGTTTTTATCGCTATACGTATGGTAATTATTCGACTAGAGCCGAAGCACTAACGGCAAAAGAACAAATTTCCGGAAACGGTTATCCCGATGCTTTTATTGTCAGTGTAGAACAGTTTAATCAAAAAATTGTTAAAAATGTTACTTTTACTATACAATTACTTTCATCTTCTACACCATTGCCTTTGATAACATTTAAGGAATTGAACAACGATGTTAAAGAAAGTATCGGCGATGATGGCAACTATAAATATACGTATGGCTCATACAAATCGATTAACGAAGCAAGAAAAAATCTTCCCAGAATAAATAAATTGGGCTATCCCGATGCTATAATTGTTCACCAATAAATATTTTAATAGTCTCAATGTTTTTGCTTAATATTTTAACATGCACGATAAAAAAATGACACCGGGAAAATTGTATATTGTTCCTACACCTATTGGAAATATGGAAGATATTACATACAAAGCCATTAGAATATTAAATGAAGTGGACTACATTTTGGCGGAAGACACACGGCAAACGTTAAAGTTGCTTCAGCATTATCATCTAAACAAATCATTAAAATCATATCATCAGTATAATGAACATCAAATTAATGAAAAAATAATCACTGATATACATAACGGCTTGACCATAGCTTTGGTAAGCGATGCCGGTACTCCCGGTATTAGCGATGCTGGCTATCTGATAGTTAGAGATTGTATTCAAAATAAAATTACGGTTGAATGTTTACCCGGTGCCACAGCATTAATTCCTGCCGTTGTTGCCAGCGGATTTCCATGCGATAAATTTGTCTTTGAAGGTTTTTTGCCTCATAAAAAGGGAAGAAAAAAAAGAATGGAAGAAATTGCCATGCAAAACATTACTGTTATTTTATATGAATCGCCCTATCGCCTCCTTAAAACCCTCGAAGAATTTAAGCAGATTATCGGAAACAGCAAACAGGTATGTATATGCAGAGAACTAACTAAAATTCATGAAACTATAATAAGAGGAACCTTCGAACAAGTTATTTCCCATTTCAAAAAAAACAGCCCCAAAGGTGAAATTGTTATAATTATTGGTACAAAGTCCCATGAAGTTTTATAACTTTGCAAAAAAAATAGTTATGAAAAAATTTTTGTTTATTGTTTTAGTTTTTACCATGTTTTCCTGCAAAGACGTTAAGGAAGACCCTGCTTACAAACAATTATTAACCGAACGCGACAGTTTGGCTGGTTTGGTTTCTATCGATGTCTCCAAGATGAATCAATACATGTCCGATTTTAATGATATACAGGAAAATCTGAATCGTATTAAGGAAACAGAGAAACTTGTAACCGTAAATGCTGCTGCCAATCCCGAAAATCAACCAACCGCCAAAGAACAGATAAATCAGGATATGCAATTAATCTATGATTTGTTACAGCAAAATAAAAAGACTATTGCCGATTTGAAACGCAAACTGAAAAAGTCTAACAGTCGATTAGTAGAGTTAGAAAAAATGTTGGATAATCTGCAAAAGCAAATGGAAGAAAAAGACCAAGAAATAGCCGATTTAAAAGCCAAACTTGAGCAGATGAACATTAAGGTTGAAATTTTAACTTCCAATGTGGACAGTTTAACACGCGAAAACGAACAAAAAAACGAAGTTATCTCCCAGAAAACCGAAGAAATCAATACCGCATTTTATGTTATAGGTTCTAAAAAAGAACTTGCCGAACATCAGATTATCACCAAAGAAGGAGGCTTTGTGGGCATTGGTAAAATTGAAAAATTGAAAGAAGATTTCAATAAGGATTATTTCACTAAAATTGATATTACTACACTTACCGAAATCCCTATCAATGCAGCCAAAATAAAAATTATTACTACACATCCAGCCTCGTCTTACAAGTTGGAACAGAATAAAAAACAAATTGAAAAACTTACTATTCTTGACCAAAAGCAGTTCTGGTCTGTATCAAAATATTTGGTTATTATAGTAGAATAAATATTGAATCATCATTATTTCTATAGCATAATTGTTATTATTTTCTTTGTTTCTATTACCCAAAGTCAGGCTCAGTCGGTAATAAATCGTTTCTTTAAACTTCCTTGTCCCGAAAAGCGGTGGGTTTTATTTCACCCGTTCGTAGCCAAAAAAGCAATGACTATTAGCGATGAAGCCATTACTGAAACGATGAAACTTACTTCAGATACAACACTTGATGGAGATTTAAACGGCGGTCAACTTGATGCTTTCAGACATTCGTTCTGGATGGCAACAATTACTCAGCAAATAGGCTCTCGCAAAGCAGTATCATTAGGTAAGGCACACGAAAAAGGGAATTACATTTATTATAAAAAACATAAAACCGAAGAAGGTACTATTCCCGATTTTGAAAGTTGTCAAATGGATTTGCAAAACAACGAAGTTGGCATTGCTGTTGGTAAAGATAATTTTTCCTGTAAAAAATCCGATTTAATAATTCTTCTTGTTTCCATGATTCATGAAGGAAAACTATTTATTTTAAAGAAAGACCGTTTAGGAAGATATTTAACGTGCGACGAGCATTTACTCCTTTCATCACCCCATGAATGGAAATCTGGCAAATGTATTACAACCTCCAATTATAAAAGAAAAGAAATTTCAGAGAAATAAAAAAAGGCTACCTTAATAGACAGCCTTTTTTTTATCATCCTATAATGCTATTAATATTCCCACAAATCATGTTCAAAGGTAAATACAAAATCTTTGATTCTTTCCGATTCGAGCAAGGCATCTAACCCTAATTTGAATTCTGCAATTACACGGTTGTCATACACATTGGTTTCCTTAAAAATATAACTGCTAAAACGACGTTTAAAAAAGATATCATCAAACGTTCTTCGTTCTGAATCATTATAGGGATTAAATACTTCATGATTGGCAAATAACGGCCTTGCAGCCTGGAAATAAATCCACATTACCTGCGTCATGGTAAGTTCCTTTTCTTCAGAACTGTCAGCAGCACTGCTTATTTGTTGCTCACCTTCGCCTAGTGCAGCCTCTTTAGCATACATTCGTATAGGGCATATTCCTATTATTCTGCATTCAAGCATGGCTCGTTGTTTGTCAAAATACCAGTATTCTTTTAATAAAATACGTGTAACTTCTTCTGGTTTTCTTTCGGTTAAAATTGGTTTAGGAGTTTGTGTCCCCGTAGTTTCATCTATAATGTAAGTAGTATCTATTTTGGCACCAAGTTTTTTGTTTACATCAGCCATTGTTATTGGTGTTGTAAATTCATCATCAATATCGCTGTATGCAGTCAAACCTTCATTTTCAATTCCATATAGTAATAATTCTGTTAAACTGTAACGGTCATCCATTTTACGAGTAGGAAAATAAAGTGGAAAATTTATTTTCTCACGTAAATCAAGCATTCTCCATAATTTTTTACCCCACATGACATCCGCTTCACGTAAATGATGATAAGGAACCGGTTTACGTGCAGGTACATTTTCCTTTACGTAAACACCGTCGAGCACCTCACTTTGCTTTTGCTGAGCAAAAGCACCAAAGGATATTAAACCGACTGTCATTAAAACAAATACTTTTTTCATAATAATATTGTTTTATTATTGCATTTTAAAAACAATTGCAGGCAAATTTCTCACAGTGCCATCAGGCCCAACCGCTTTTACATCTTCAATATAAAGTTTTTTACCTCGCTGAACCTGATTAATCAGAGCCGTCATTTCCGCTGTAAAACGAGAACCTCTGGTGGTTGCCTGTTTACTAAATCCACCAATAGTAGAAGAAATAGTAAATTCTGAAACATTAAATTTTAAATCAAAGTCAAAATTTTCAAGCGTAGCAGAAACGCCACCTTGTGCCAACAAAACACTCTTTGGTATAGAACCACCTTTTTTCCCACCAACAGTGGGTACTGGGTCAGGAATACGTTTTACACGAAAGTCTTTTGAGCCCATACTGCGTGTAGAACCTTTATCGTCTTTTACCGAGACAGATATTTTTGTAGGACCCAATTTAGTAACTTTAGCAATCCATTGACCTTTACCTGAACGGAAAAGAGAACCACCTGCTACACTTGCTGAAATTTGGTCATCTCTAAATCCAGGAACAGATATTTCTATGGGATTATCTACGCCTGTATATAATACATTCATTTTAACAGGTGAAACAACCGCCATAGGAGGTGCAACTGTGTATTCAATATTATATTTACCACCTGACTTAACAGGTACTTCTTTGTATAATCCTGTAGATGGATTAAATACTCTGATAATGGCAGCATACGAATGACTTCCTACGCCAGCACCATCAACCTGATAATGAGCAACACCTCGCTGCATTTTAAGTGTTTTAACATTTCCTGTTAATTTTCCATTAATAGAATCATACGAATCACCGATTAAAACTTGTGATACCGTATCGGTAGAACTAAATGCAGCAATAAATAATTCAGCATCGTATTTATCGCCTGATATTAAGTAGTTAGACTTTGGAATTACACGAGGTGCCACGGTATCAAACTTAAAGTCTGTTGCACCAATAGCGCTTAACAATGTTTTGATTATAATTGCCTCTGCATTTTTAATTTGATTTTGAATTTGAGATAATATAGTAACTGAGGCTATAGCCGGTATTTCAGAAAACAATTCCGTTTCCCAATATCTGTCTGCTGGAAAATCTACTCTTGGGTGAGGATTATTATCCGTATTTATACTAAGATTACCTAATCCTTTTATCTGTTTTTCTTTATCCGGTAATTGTATTTTAGGATTTTTTACTAAATCAAATAAATTTTTCTTGTATTCTATTAATTTATTTTTTAACACACGTGCATTTCCTTGTGAACCATCTTCACTATTACCCAACATATAAAAATTTGGTATATCCCGTTGGTCTTTCTCTTCAAATAAAACAAGGTCTTTGACCGCCTTAATGGCTTCTTCTTTTGGAATCCCATCACATTTCATTATTATTTCGACCTTCATGTTCTCAACATAATCAAACATCTCTGATGTATATGCCTTTGCTTTCATGGCAGCATCAAAATATGGAGTTGCTTTTATAGGGTCATTCTGTTTGGCACGAGCAAAGGCATCATAAGTAAATCCGTTTTGTAAAGTAAAATTAATATTTGTTTTTTGCAATCCATCGTTTACCACAGCAAATGCATCCAAAATATCTTTCGATACATTCAATGCAAGCATGGCTGTATAAAACAAATACATCATTTGTATCATCTTCTGCCTCGGGGTTTCCGGACAATTGGTTGCACCCATAATCTTTTCCCTTTATATAATATTAATACCTTATTTCAATTTATTTGGTAAAATTCATGGCTGCCAGCATATTTCCATAAATAGTATTCATGGCTGCCAAATTCTGACTGAGTTTTGAAATTTCCTGACGATAAACTTTAACATCTTCAGCAGAGTTTTTCATGGTTTCCATCATCTCATCTATGCCGCTAAACAGTTTCTTTGAATTTTCCAAATACTCGTTAGACCCTTGCAGTTGCAATTCGTAAATAGCATTTAATGCAGTTAAATTTTTTGCCATGATTTGTAATTGCTCTGAATAGTTTTTAGATTGAGATTTTGTTGTATCAGCCTCATTAATTACTGCTTGTGATAATTTTTGATATGCTTCTGCCAAACTGCTGCCAGAATTTTTTAATATTGAATTAAATTGATTAATCGTATTATCGGTAAGTGTTGCACCATTTTCATAAACTTGAGATAATTTTGATGTTGATTGATTTAAAGCATCGCCAAACTTTTCGGATGACTGTTTTAATATTTCAGCAGATTTTTGAGCAGACTGATTTAACACATCACCAAACTTTTCAGATGACTGTTTTAATATTTCAGCAGATTTTTGAGCAGACTGATTTAAATTTTCGGCAGACTGACCGTATAAATTTGCAAATTCATTCACTTTGGTTGATGCTTTTTCAAAACTTTGAACATAATTGTTAGTTGCAACTGTGGCTTCGCTAACATCAGCCAGTTTTTCGGTTGTTTGATTCAACGAACGCAATCCATTCCCAAGTTTTTCAAATAAATCGGGTGTAATTTGAGCACTGTTTAACAATTCATCAAATTTTTCTAATGCAGATTTTTTGTTACTTACACCTTTTTTTGCTTCTTCGTCTTCAATTTCATCATGCATTCCTGCCAATTCTGGATAAGCAAGACTCCAATCCCATTCCTGATGCAAAGGTTCAAAAGCAGACATAAAGAAAATAAATGCTTCGGTTAGCAAACCTGCTGCCAACATAAATCCTGCACCTGGATAGTGTTGAATTTTGAACAATGCACCTACCATTACAACGGAAGCTCCCCATCCGTAAACCTTTGACATAAAGTTTTTCCAACCTTTGGTTGCTGTCACTTCTGAAATACTAAATCCCATAACTAAAATTTTTATAAGTTAATAATTATTTTTCCATACTAATAAACTTGTGAACCTTCACTTGCATCGCGGAAATCACGTCCCAAATAGGTACGCACACATCTAAATCCTACATACGATTTTGCTGAGTCTTGATATTCATAAGAACGTGTACCGCATTGCATAAACCATGAAATATCTTTCCACGAGCCGCCACGTATAATTTTGCGTTTACGAACAGGAGGGTCATCGGGTAATGCTTCGTAAGTATAATCAGGATTTAAATCGTCGTTATAACTGTAAGCAGCCTCCTCAAAAGCATTACTTGTCCACTCGCTTACATTTCCGCCCATATCATATATTCCATATTCATTTGGGTCATAATGTGCTACCACCAGCATATAGATACCACCATCGGGAGTGTAAGCACCACGCATAGGCTTAAAATTGGCGACATAGCATCCTTTATAGTTCTGCGTATAATACCCGCCCCATGGATACATACTTTGTTTTAAACCACCGCGTGCAGCATATTCCCACTCCGATTCGGTAGGTAGGCGATATTCCTGAACAAACGGTTCACCCATTGATGATAAATAATAATCGTTTAGCAATTCTGACCTCCAATTACAAAAGGCTCTTGCCTGGCGCCATGATACACCAACTACGGGATAATTATCATAAGCCGGATGCCAAAAATATGCTCGTGCCATAGGTTCATTAAAAGAATAGGTAAAATCACTCATCCAGCATAATGTATCGGGATACACATTAACTACATCACGTATAATATAGGACGACCTGTCTTTTACAGGAATACGTTGACCTTTCGTAGGACTTTTATAGTTATAATCGGTTACTTCACCATCATACTTGTTCTCATCAAAATTCCATGCTCTACGTATATCCTTTTCAAATTCATATTTTTTACTTGCCTGCATCAAGTCAATTCTGAAATACTCAAAATTTAATTTTCGCGTATCTATCTCCTTACGACGATAGAATCGTTCCTGTTCGGGTAAATATAACTCATTGAGCGTTTCGCGTTGGTCAGGGTCATCCCATTTTATTCTGGCTTCCCAATTAATAAAAGGTGGATTGATGTCTTCGCCATATTCATTTTGAGTAATAAGATATTCATCATTTTGTGCTCCTAATAACTTATAAGCCATAGAATCGAGTACCCAATAAACAAATTGGCGATATTCGTTATTGGTAATTTCTGTTTCATCCATCCAAAATGATTTGATGGTAACAGTTTTTGTTTCAGCGTTCATAGACCAAGGTACATCTTGGTCAGCAGGTCCCATATTATACGAACCATCCGGAACGAAAACCATTCCATAGGGCTGAGGCTCATACCAGGGTTCCCTGTTTAATACGCCTATCAGTTCTCCATTTCCTCTATTGGAACAACCATAAAGAGAAGCCATAAGAACTAACAACGAGAAATTAATAATTTTACTCATATTTCGCTTATTTATAGAATGCTTTTTTTTCATATACCATATTTTTTATAAGAATCGAACACTTCCATATTTTCCACGAGTATTTGATTTGGATATAGTAAAGCAATATTTTGCGAAGACTTCAATAGAACCACTTTCATAAGAACGTAATTTTGAAATAGTAAGGTCGTACGACAACCCAAACGTTATGTTTGATTGTGTAGTAAAGCCAACCATGGCAACTACAGCATCACCGAAACGATATGATAAGCCCCCTCTAAATTGGCGACGATATTCTACTAATAAATTCAAATCGTATTGAGCCGATGACCAGTCATATTTAATAAACGCTGAAGGCCATAAACCCCAATTTTTATTGGGCATTTCGATAAATGAACCTACCGTTACATAATAATGGCGACGCATATAAGGTAAATCGCCTGTTTCAAACTTTATTTTTGGTTGTGTTAAATGAGTAGTACTAATGCCACCATATATTTTATCGTCTTTGGCTCTATAAAAAACACCAAAATTAGCATCAAAAACAATTTGTGCTTCTGAATGAGGTATGGCTGGATCGGCATAAGGATTTTGCTGAATGCCATTCAGTTTATCGGGAGTTATCCACTCACCGTCCAATGCCTTATTAAGAAGTCCAAGCCCCAAACCTAACCCTAAATCGCCTTCACCTAACTTTAAATGATAGGCATAATTTACATTTAAATACGTATTTTTTTCAAATCCCAAATTATCGCTTTCAATATTTATTCCCACACCGCTGTTTATTTCTGGAAGAGCCATATCAGCAGAAAAAATCATGGTTTTAGGTGCTCCATCAAAGCCAAGCCATTGATTTCTATACAATACCGATGCACAAATAGCACCATTGCTTCCAGCAAAACCTGGATTAATAGGTAAAATATTGTACTTATTCATACTAACTTGAGGGTCTTGCTGTGCAAATAAATTTGGCAGCATTCCCATTATGAAAACCAACAATAGTAACCGTTTCATATTATTCTGATTGCTAAACTTCTTATGTATCAATATACTCATTTTTACAACGTGCTAAGTAAATAATAATATTTTATATTAAAAAATTTTTTCAACATTTTTTTGTTGATAAAGATTATTAATTTTCATTTTAAACGGTAAAAGTACAAAAAAAGTTTCATTGGATATATCTTTTTTAAAAATTTTTTTTTTTTTGAATAAAAATATCATAGTTAATAACGTTTCTTTTAACATTTTTTAATTAAAACGACAAAGTTATATGAAAAATTGTATTTTCATAGTAATTTTTGATATGCATGTAACCATTTATCGGGTATATTTCCATTACATGCTTGTGTGTAATCTGCTTCGGAGCATGAAATAAGCCACTTTTTTTGAAAATCTGATTTCGGAATGGGTATTTCCATCCACCAGCGACTACTTTTTGTACTTTTATAAAATGTAATATACGTTTTTTGGCTCACTTCTACATGAATACGTTTAAGTTTTGAAACAGGACTGGCGGGATAATCATGTTTTCGTGCTGTATAACCATCAATAAAATGCCAAATAATTTGAGCCATAGCAAGCGCATTGATACTTGTTTCCTGATTATATAATATGGAAAACGCAGAAAGCCTATCGCTAAAGCCAGCATACATGGCTAATTGACAACACTCTTTAATGGAAAGACCATTGGGTGAAATATTTTCGTATTCGGGTAAATAGGTATTGATGATGGCGGTATCGTGAAGGCAAAAAATATCACTATCACGCAAATAGGGTTCTGCCATAGTAATATCTTTTTGAAGTTCGCCCAATCTAAGTCCTTCAAAATAGAGCGATTGCATCATCGATAATTCAGAAGGAAGTGTAAAGTAATTCTGATGTCCTAATAGTATATAATTAAATAAGGTGTTCTCCTTGCGAGATAATATTTGAGGTAAATAATGATTATTGCTTTTTTTTATTTTTACAGAAAAATCGGATACAGCCATGTTGACAAATTTTTTTTGTGCTTCGTAAGCCAAATAAATAGAATATGGAATATATGAATTATCGGAAATAATAATGGGAATAGTTTTATTTTCTGTTAAATACTCTACAACATCGCGAACGGCAAACAACGTATCAGAAAAAGAAGTCCCGTTTTTTATTTCCCCCAAGTCAATTGCTTTATAGGGCTTGGGTGTATGACTTGTAAGTCGATACAATAATTTTCTTATTTCTGAAGTATAGTTTGAATTTTTTTGAGTATTGACAGAAAATAATGCCAATGGGTATTGTTTTAATTTCAATGTATGAGATAACTCTTCGGATAAAAAAGTCCATTGATTGGAGACGTATCCTTTTTTGGGTGTAATAGAGAATGGTACTGGATTAAAATAATCTATCAAATTCATTTGGTTTTACGTTTAGTTTCCTTTTTTGAATTTTTATTCAGTTCCAGATTTTTTTGGACAATTTCCATAATACTTTCGTACGACGCTGTTTTCCAATCTATTTCTTTAGGCATACGTATATTTTTATCTTTATATTTGATGTAAACACCATAGCGTCCCTTTAATATTTTTAATTCGTGATTTTCAGAAAATTCTTTTAATGGTCCGGAATTACCCGATTCTTTTTCAACAATAATTTCAATGGCTCGTGGAAGTTCAATGGTATAAGGGTCATCTACATTTCGTTTTAAAGAATAAAATTTCTTGTTACATAATACGTAAGGACCAAATTTCCCAATATTGACTATTACATCATTGCCGTTATAGGTTCCAATATTTCGAGGTAACGTAAATAATTCTAATGCTTCTTCAAGCGTAATGGTTTCGATATATTGACTTTTCTTTAAACTGGCAAATTTAGGTTTAGATGTTTGGCTGCTTTCTCCCAGTTGAACAATAGGTCCGTATTTCCCATATTTGGCATACACATTCAATCCTGTTTTGGTATCTGTACCTAAAAGCCTTTCCTGATTAACTCTGTCTTTCGAAACTTCCAATTCTTTGAGTTTTGGATGAAAATCGGAATAAAAGTTTTGAATAAGCGACACCCAGTTTATTTTCCCTTCGGCAATTTCATCTAATTTTTTTTCGACTTCTGCTGTAAAATTATATTCAAGAATATTTGGAAAAACAGAATTAAGATAATCATTTACAATTATTCCCGTATCGGTAGGAAAGAGTTTTGATTTTTCAGCACCAAACTGTTCTTTTTTTTCTTTTTCCTTTATGGTATTGTTTTCTAAGATTATCATGGTAATATCGCGCGAATTGGCAGGTTTGCTTGTTTTGGTTACATATCCTCTTTGCTGAATAGTTGAAATAATAGGTGCGTATGTTGAGGGACGCCCTATTCCAAGTTCTTCCAGTTTTTTTACTAAACTTGCTTCCGTATATCGTGCTGGACTGTGATTAAATTTTTGTGTAGCCACAATTTGTTTGTTTATTAACGATTGATTTTTTTCTAAAGCAGGCATAGTGGTTTCTTCTGATTGTTCATTTTCGTCTTCTGCCGTTTCATTATATAATTTTAAAAAACCATCAAATAAAATAACCTTCCCGGTAGCCACAAAATCATAAGGCAATTTTTTATTTTTTATATAGACGAGTGTTTTTTCAATTTTTGCCTCTTTCATTTGAGAAGCAAGGGCACGTTGCCATATTAATTCGTAAAGTTCTTTTTCTTGTGGCGCAGCATCAATGGTTTGGTTGGAAAAATAAGTAGGTCTGATTGCTTCGTGTGCTTCCTGTGCACCTTTACTCTTGGTTTCATATTGACGACTTTTGTGATATTCCTTACCAAAAAGTTTTTCTATTTCTTTTTTAGCAGCCCCCAACGCAAGGGTTGAAAGATGTACAGAATCGGTTCTCATATAGGTAATATGTCCCGATTCATATAGTTTTTGAGCAATGGTCATTGTTTTTGAAACAGAAAAACCAAGTTTTCGCGATGCTTCCTGCTGCAAAGTGCTCGTGGTAAAAGGGGGCGGTGGATTTAAGATGGAAGGCTTTTTCTGAATATCGGATATAAAAAACGACGCATCTATACATTGTTTCAAAAATGCTAACGCTTCTTCTTTTTTATCAAAGGAGTGATTTAATTCGGCTTGAATGTCGTATTTTTTATTTTCCTTGTCTTTGGCAATAAAAGTACCTGTAACCTTATATGAAAATGATGGAACGAAATTAATAATTTCACGTTCACGCTCAACAATAATACGAACAGCAATAGATTGTACACGCCCTGCTGAAAGATTGGGACGAATTTTTTTCCACAAAAGAGGTGAAAGTTCATACCCAACAATTCTGTCAAGTACACGGCGTGCTTGTTGAGCGTTCACCAGATTCATGTCTATATCTCTTGGATTTTGAATAGCATTCTGAATGGCTTCTTTGGTAATTTCATGAAATGCAATACGTTTTGTGTTTTTTCCCGATAGTTTTAAAACTTCAAACAAATGCCATGCTATAGCCTCTCCTTCGCGGTCTTCATCAGAAGCAAGCCAAACATATTTAGCGTCTTTGGCAAGTTTTTTTAATTCTGCAATAATTTTGTTTTTCTCCTTGGGTACTTCATAAATGGGAGAAAAATTATTTTCGATATCGATGCTAAGTTTATTCTTTAGCAAGTCGCGTATATGCCCAAAACTTGATTTAACCATATATTCTTTTCCCAAGAATTTCTCAATAGTTTTGGCTTTTGCAGGAGATTCTACAATAACAAGATTTTGTTCCATTGATTTTTTATAATTTTGGGGTGCAATTTAGTCATTTTTATTTTAACAAGTATAAACTCATGGATAAGCAAACAAATTCAAACCCTTCATTAAAAAAAATTATTCGTATATTATGGATATTATTTATTATTCCGATAATTTTAGGGATACTGTTTTTTTATTTTATTTCTAAAGGTTATTTGGGATACATGCCCAGTTTTGAAGAGATGGAAAACCCAAAAAATAAACTGGCAACTGAAATTATTTCAAGCGATGGTTTTGTTTTAGGAACTTATTTTAAAGAAAACAGGACACCTATTAAATATAATGAACTTCCACAAAATTTAATCAATGCACTTGTAGCCACCGAAGATGCACGCTTTTATGGACACTCGGGTGTAGATTTGCGAGCCATAGGGCGTGTTGTGCTGGGAACAGGTAAAAAAGGTGGTGGCAGTACCCTGTCGCAGCAATTGGCCAAAATGCTTTTTCCACGCGAAGAAAATTCAGGTTTTGTTAAAAAAGTTGTGCGAAAATTCCGAGAATGGGTCATGGCTATTAAACTGGAACGGCGTTATACCAAAGAAGAAATAATTACCATGTATCTTAATAAGTTTGATTTTTTGAATTTGGCAGTAGGTATTAAATCTGCTGCCAAAGTGTATTTTAGTACTATCTCCGATTCACTAAAAATAGAACAATGTGCCATGTTGGTAGGTATGTGCAAAAATCCATCGTTATATAATCCCATTCGCAGGCCAGAACAAACGTTAGGACGAAGAAATGTAGTATTGGGACAAATGCTAAAATATGGGTATATTAAACAAAATCAATACGATTCGTTAACAAAATTACCATTAAAAATAAAATTTCAGCGAGTGGACCAAAAAGAAGGACTGGCTACTTACTTCCGTGAATATCTGCGAATGATGATGACTGCTAATAAGCCAAACCCTGATGATTATATTGACCCGCAACGTTATTATGAAGATTCACTGGATTGGGAAACAAATCCATTATTTGGATGGTGCAATAAAAACACCAAAGTCGATGGAAATCATTACGATATTTATAAGGATGGCTTAAAAATATATTGCACTATTGATTCCCGAATGCAAAAATATGCGGAAGATGCCATTAAATATCATCTTTCTACCATACTTCAACCAGCATTTTTTAGAGAACAAAAAGGTCGTAAAAAAGCTCCTTTTGCATGGAACGTAACCGAAGAAGAAATAAATACGATGATGAAACTTTCTATTAAACGCACAGAACGATATAGGGTATTAAAAAAAGCAGGACTTTCTGAAACTGACATCATGAAGAATTTCAAAACACCGGTTTCCATGACTGTATTTTCGTGGCACGGAGAAAAAGATACTGTTTTATCGCCGTATGATTCGCTGCGTTACTATAAATTTTATTTATGGTCCAGTTTAATGTCGATGGAACCAAATACGGGTTTTGTAAAGGCGTATGCAGGTGGAATTGATTACAAATATTTTAATTTTGACATGGTAAAATTGGGAAAGCGTCAGGTAGGTTCTACTTTCAAACCTTTCCTTTACACGCTTGCCATGCAGGAAGGCTACTCTCCCTGCTATGAAGTTCCCAATATACCAGTATCATTTGATTTGCCCGACGGAACAACATGGACACCCAAAAATAGCGGTAAGACAAAGAGAGACGGACAGATGGTTACATTGCGTTGGGCATTGGCAAATTCTATCAATTATATTTCTGCTTGGCTTATTAAACGATATAATCCCTATGCCGTAATTAATATAGTACGAAAAATGGGCATTCGGAGTAAAATAGACCCTGTTCCCGCTATATGTCTGGGTGTACCTGAAATTTCCTTGTATGAAATGGTAGGTGCATTCAGTACTTTTGCCAATCACGGCATTTATACTCAACCCATTTTTGTAACACGTATAACAGATGCTAACGGTAATGTATTAGGAACCTTTAAACCCATGCGAAATGAATCTATAAGCGAACAAACATCTTATATGATGATAGAACTGCTACGTGCCGTAGTTAATCAAGGAACTAGTTGGCGACTAAAAGGGAAATATAATATTTTAAGTGATGTTGCCGCCAAAACAGGTACTACACAAAACCAATCTGACGGCTGGTATATAGGACTCACACCAAAACTAGTTACGGGCGTATGGGTTGGTGGAGAAGACCGCAGCATTCATTTCAACAATTTGGAAATGGGACAGGGAGCCAGTACAGCACTTCCTATTTGGGCTTATTACATGAAAAAAGTTTACGCTAATTCATCTCTAGGTTACTCCGAAAAAGATGTCTTTGAACGACCCGAAAATATTAAACAAGATATAGATTGTAACAAACAAAAACCGTATGAAGAGCCCGGCAACGATTACGAAATCATTGAATCTATGCCTATACCATAAAATGAATTAATTAAATTTGATATGATAATAACGATAGACCACATTAAAGACATACAAAAAAGACGTGATGCGTTAAGGAGGTTTCTTTGACATCGACCGCAAGAAAATAGAATTAGAAGAAGCCGAATTGAATACTCGTGCCCCCGATTTTTGGAGCAATCCAAAAAAGGCAGAGCAATGGTTAAAAAAAATTTCTTCCTTAAAATCATGGATATCCGATTTTAACAGTGTGGACGATTCATTAAATGATTTAACCGTTATTTTTGACTTTTATAAACAAAAAGAAGCCTCCGAACAAGAATTAGAAGAACAATATACAAAATCTCTTCAGTTAACTCAAAATTTGGAGTTGAAAAATATGCTTCGTGAAGATGAAGATAAACTTCCTGCTATCATGAAAATAAACAGCGGTGCTGGTGGTACCGAAAGTTTAGACTGGACCAATATGCTTTTACGTATGTATCAACGGTGGGGTGAACGCAATCATTATAAAATACGCATTATTGACATGCAACCCGGCGATGAAGTAGGCGTTAAATCGGTAATGCTCGAGTTTGATGGAGCATTTGCCTACGGATTTTTAAAAAGTGAAACAGGCGTACACCGACTTGTACGCATTTCCCCATTTAATGCACAAGGAAAACGACAAACAACTTTTGCATCGGTATTTGTCTCACCCCTCATAGACGACACTATAGAAATTATCATTAACCCTGCCGATATAGAATGGGATACTTTTCGCTCCAGTGGTCCCGGCGGGCAAAATGTTAATAAAGTAGAAACGGGTGTTCGTTTGCGACATCTTCCATCGGGTATTGTAATAGAAAATCAGGAAAGCCGTTCACAGTTAACTAATCGTGAAAATGCCTTACGATTGCTGAAATCGCAACTTTACGAATTGGAACTGCAAAAACGAAGAGCAAGACAAGCCGAAATAGAAGGCACAAAAATGAAAATAGAATGGGGTTCACAAATACGTTCGTATGTCTTACATCCATATAAAATGGTTAAGGATATGCGAACTGATTACGAAACAAGCGATGCACAAGGCGTTCTTGATGGCAAATTAGATGATTTTATAAAGGCTTATTTAATGCAATATGGAAATAACAAAGCAAATTAAGGTTGTAACCATCGTGTTACTCTTGCTTCCTATAGGGAATTATGCACAACATTTTGTTCCCGGCTTCAAAGCAGGTATGGTTACTTCACAAGTGGACGGTGACAGGTTAGACGGATACGACAAACCCAGTGTTACGGCCGGTATTTTTGTTGAAAATAAATTTCATGAATACTGGACGTTTAGTATGGGCATTGATTATATTCAAAAGGGAAGCAGAAGCATACCTAACGATTCTTTAGGCGGAAGATATTACAAATTGCGACTTAACTATATTGAAGTTCCTTTTTTAGTGAGAGCCATCATAAAAAAGAAATTTCAAGTAGAAGCCGGATTGGTATTTGGTTATCTGTATCGTGCACGTGAAGATATGGATGCGTATGGCTTTACAGAACCTTCACCTCCTTTTAAAAAATATGATTTTCCCATGCGTGTTGGTGTTGGCTATTCGTTCAATGAACATGTCGGCATTCGCTTTCATTATTCATATTCTATTTTGCCCATTCGAAACCATCCAGCCAACCAAACATGGTATTTTGACCGCGGGCAGTACAACAATTATTTGATTTTATCCTTGTATTATACATTATAATTTATGAATAATAAAAAAATTATTATTGCTGTAACCGGTGCCAGTGGCAGCATCTATGCAAAACAATTATTGTCTGATGTTTTGAATAATTCCAATGATGACATTTCTATTATTTTTTCTGAAACCGGCAAAAAAGTATGGCTATATGAATTAAATGAACCTATTCCTGTGGCAAATCATAGAATTTCTATTTTTGAAAATGATGATTTGTTTGCACCCCCTTCCAGTGGTTCATCGCATTATGATTTCATGATAGTAATACCTTGCTCTATGGGAACACTGGCACGTATAACGCATGGCATTTCACACGATTTAATTTGTCGAAGTGCTGATGTGATACTTAAAGAACAAAAAAAATTAATCCTTGTTCCCAGAGAATTTCCATATAATTTAATTCATTTAACAAACATGCAGCAATTAGCACAAGCCGGGGGCATTATTTTACCTGCTTCTCCGTCCTTTTACAGTAACCCCGTATCCATATCCGATTTAATTAAAACAGTAACCCATAGAATATTATCGATGATTGATATAAAAACAGATTTTTTTGAATGGGGAAAAAATAATACTGGAATATGTTAAATAATCTAAATATCTACATATATAGATATAATATTAAAAAAAAGATATTACCTTTGCAAAATTTTTAAACTGAAATAATATGTTATCACATTTAACAACATCTGAATTTAAAGAAAAAATCTTTAATTACGAACAACATCAGGAATGGAAATATGCAGGCAATAAACCATGCATTATAGATTTTTATGCAGATTGGTGTGGACCATGCAAAATGGTTTCTCCTCTTTTAGAAGAAATTTCAAAAGAATACGAAGGTAAATTGGATGTTTTTAAAGTAAATACGGATGAAGAACAGGAATTATCAGAAGTATTTGGCATACGAAGCATACCTTCCATACTTTTTATTCCTCAGGAAGGACAACCTCAGATGTCAGTGGGAGCAATGCCCAAAGATTCGCTTATCAAAGCCATTGAAGATATATTCAATATTAAACCATCTATTATATTATAAAACCTAACAGAAAACGTATGCAACTCAAAGTTTGGTATATTCTTATACTGGTAACTGTTATTAGTTATCCAGCATTTTCACAACAATCAGGTCAGAAAACCTCCAATACAAACATAGAATACTTGACAGTTGAAACATTCAAACAAAAGGTTTTTGATTATACCAAATCAAAAACATGGATTTATAAAGGTAAAAAGCCATGTATTATTGATTTTTATGCAGATTGGTGCAGACCATGCAAAATGATTGCTCCCATTTTGGAAGAACTTGGCAACGATTATAAGGGAAAAATCTATGTTTATAAAATCAATGTGGACCAGCAGAAAGAATTAGCCACTACATTTGGTATTCAAAGTATTCCAGCAGTATTGTTTGTTCCATTAAAAGGTCAGCCACAAATGATGGTAGGTGCTCACAACAAAGAAGAGTATCAAAAGAATGTGAATGACTTTTTATCTGTAAAAAAATAATTTTACGTTTTTTTTCTGCGTTTACAGAAATTGTTCATAAAGACAGTAAAAAATTAACTAATAAAATGATTTTATAAATCATTGTATATCAAATTTATAATAGTGATAATATAAAAAAACTGCATTTTTTTTTATCAAAACGTGTATTTTTTTACTCAAAATTTTGCGAATATAAAATAATTAAATAATTTTACCATTTGTAAAAATATAGAAGCATAAATATATAAGTGTTTGAAAATTAAATAATTAATTTATGAAACATATTAAAAGCGTAACGGTTATTTTAATGGCAATTGCAACGTTAGCTGTTTTTGACGGTTGTAAACGTGGCGACGATGACCCGTTTTTTTCTTTTAGAAGCAGAAAAGACCGTGTAACCGGTGATTGGAAAATAGATTATTTTGAAAGTAAATTGTTGAAAAATTTTTCAAACGGTTATAAGGCAAATGTCCATTTTACTATAAATGGAGATAATTGTAATCAAGTTGTAGATTCTATAGATACACCTCACGATACTACAATTACAACGAATGGTACAATAAAAGAATCGGAATATAGTTTTGATAAGAACAGCAAGATGACTTACTTATTGAAATATGAATATGTCATCGACAAGTCATCCATTGACGAAAACACAAATGTAACTACTTATGAAAAAACTGTTATAACAACAACCATAAGAGCAACTGGAAGTTGGAATTTTTTAAGTAAAGTAGAAATTAATGGTGTAAACAAATATAAGAATAAAGAAAGGATATCCTTTATATATGAATCGTATAATACCGAGACAATAACTGTTTATACTATTCGTCAGGTTAATGAAGATGGTGCTACTATATATAGCGATTATCAATCAAGCAGAAGTAGTGTAGAAAATAAATATGCCAACGGCGAAAATGCTCAAATATGGTTAATTAATGAACTGCGGAACAAAAAAATTGTTCTGGAACGTATGGTTGATAATCTTAATATTACGGATAATAATGGTACCGGTTATTCTTATAGTGAAAAGGGACCTGAAAATATGCGATTAGTTCCTCGTCAATGACAGTAACTTACATATTTTCCATTTATTACATTCACATTGTTTAATTGTATTCTGAGTGCTTCATAAAAGAAGTATAGGATTTTTTTTTATCTGTTGCCTGCTACTGACAGCATGCAAAACTACCCGTTTTGTCCCCGATAATGAATTTCTACTTAAAAAAAATAAAGTTGTTTGTGAAAACAAGCAGATTGATATGGCTGCAGTTAATGCTTACATTCATCCTAAAACAAACAGAAAAATTTTTGGTTTCATACCGTTTCACCTGTATGTTTATAATTATTCGAATATGGGAAAGGAGCGTAAATGGAAAAAGAAATTTGGCAGTACAGTGGGCGAAGCACCTGTATTGTTCAATCAACAAGATGTTGATAGATCTATTTCCCAACTAAAACTTTATTTAAAGTCAAAGGGGTATTATCAATCTCAGGTTACCGATTCTATCGCATTCTATAAAAAAAAGGCAATAGTTACTTACTATATAAATACTAAAAAGCCTTATCGTATAGATACGGTGATTTATATATCTAAGGATGTATCGCTTTTATCAAATATAGGCATAAAAAATTCTCTTTTAGTCAAAGGTGAATTGCTGGATGAAGATGTATTGCAAAATGAACGTATTCGCATTAGCGAAAAATTAAAAACACAAGGTTATTATTATTTCACCAAAGATTTTATACAGTATGAAATAGATACAACGTTGGGAAATTATAAAACAGCCATTACCTGTCGCTTGCTAAATAACTTCAAAACAGTTGAAACAAGTACCATAGAAGAATTCCACAAAAAGTATAATATTGATTCTGTATTTATTTTTTATAATTTTAATCCGAAGTTGGCTTTACAAAACAAACATGAATATTTTAAAACATTTGATACGATACCTTATAAAAATATTTTTTTAATAGGTGATATAAAATCACCTTATTCTTATTCATTATTATATCGTTCGTGTTTTGTTTTGCCCGGCAATTTATACGATGTTAGAGATGCACAGGCAACCTATAATAAATATGTATCGCTGAACAATTTTCGTTTAGTAAATGTGCAATATGTTGACACTAAAGAATCTCAAAAACTTAACGGTTTAATTCAATTAACGCCACTATCACGTCAATCGTATCAGGTTGAAGTGGAAGGCACCAATTCATCGGGCAATTTGGGTATAGCAGGAAATCTGATATATCAAAACGTTAATCTTTTTGGTGGTGCACAGATTTTCAATACCACACTGCATGGCTCCATTGAACGACAAACGGCTATTGTGCAGGAAAACGACCAGCAAATTCAGACATATTTACCTTTTAACACCTTTGAATCGGGTATAGAAACAAAAATGAAAATTCCTTCCCTTATTTTTCCTTTTATATCAGAAAAATTTATCAAAAAAAATAATCCTTCTACCAATATTTCGGCATCGTTCAATTATCAACAGCGCCCCGATTATACACGTACCATAACATCTATAAATTTTGGCTATGAATGGAACGGCAACAAAAATCTGAAACATTTTATCAACCCTATTGAATTGAATTATGTAAAAATACCGTTTATTTCATGGCGATTCAAAAATGTTATTCGAGGAACCTTTTTCGAAGATAGTTATTTGAGTCATACCGAAACTGTAAGTTCTTATGGATTCAAATACTATTACCCTAAAGCAGGGAAAGAAAAACAGGATGCCATTATGGTTAACGGGAAATTTGAAGCCTGTGGGAATTTATTGTATTTGCTTAATAAGCAATGGGGAACATTGAGTTCCGACAGTAATTACCAACTTTTAGGAGTCCCCTTTTCTCAATTTTTAAGAGCAGAAATTGATTTTCGATATTACAAGTATTTTACTAAAAGTACAAAACTGGTTTATAGAACGTATGGAGGCATTGGTGTTCCATACGGAAATACCGATGTGTTACCATTTAACAAGCGATACTTTGAAGGCGGTGCCAGTGGTATTCGTGCATGGAGCGTTAGAAGTTTAGGACCAGGTTCATATAGAGAAACCAGCGACAATCATATTTTCAATCAAACAGCAGATATAAAATTGGAAGGGAATCTGGAATATCGTTTTAAGTTGTTTTGGGTTATTGAACCAGCCCTTTTTATTGATGCAGGGAATATCTGGGATATATATCAACGAGCATCGCAACAGCAGGGCGTTTTTAAAGTGAATAAATTTTACAAAGACATTGCTATTGGTTATGGATTGGGATTACGACTTAATTTTGACTTTTTTGTTGTTAGAGCCGATTTTGCTGTAAAGGGACGAGACCCATCTGAGAATAATAATAATCAATGGTTATTTGTTCAACGTAAATTTCAACGCGATGATTATACTATTAGTATTGGTATTGGTTATCCTTTTTAATCAATCCACAATTGTATATATATTTAATAGTGTTTGTCCATAATGTCTAATAGATGTGTTATTCTTATGTTGAAAACAGTTTATACCAAACCGCTAACATAAGAATGAAATGGGTTTGGTTAATGCCGACAGACTAACCGTTTTAAAACAAAAGCGAAGCGTTTTGTGTTAATGAACCTGTTAGCAAGTCGGTATATGTAGATACAATTCATGAGTTGTACTACAACTTTATGGACAGGTTCTAAATAATTATTAAAAAAATTTTTTTATAAAACGATTAAAAATATCTATTTTTGTTTAAACAAAAATTTACCATTATGGCACAAAAAGTAACAGATGTAATTAAGCCCGGATTCGTATGGGGAAAGGATTTAAAAGAATTATTCCGTATTGCAAAAGAAGAAGGATTTGCAATTCCTGCAGTCAATGTTATTGGCAACAATTCCATTAATGCCGTGTTGGAAGCAGCAAAAGTCGTAAATTCACCCGTCATTATTCAGTTTTCAAACGGTGGCGGACAATTTTATGCAGGCAAATCGCTGCCTAACGAAAAGCAGGAAGCATCTATCATTGGAACTATTTCGGGGGCTATTCATATTCATAAGGTAGCACCACTGTATAATGTTCCAGTAGTTATTCATACCGACCATGCTGCTAAAAAATTGTTGCCATGGGTGGACGGCTTGCTTGATGAAGGTGAGAAATTTTTCAAAGAATACGGTAAACCGCTGTTCAGTTCTCACATGCTCGATTTGAGCGAAGAGCCTTTAAAAGATAATATAGAAATATGTAAAAAATACTTAACTCGCATGTCAAAAATAGGCATGTTGCTTGAGATTGAACTGGGCGTAACCGGTGGCGAGGAAGACGGTGTTGATAATAGGGGTATTGACAACGCACGTCTTTATACACAGCCCGAAGATGTTGCTTATGCCTATAATGAACTTTTGAAAATAAGCGACCAGTTTACTATTGCTGCTTCTTTCGGAAATGTTCACGGGGTATATAAACCTGGAAATGTTAAATTACAACCCATCATTTTAAAAAATTCACAAGACTATATTCAAAAGAAATACCATACCGGAACTAAACCGGTAAACTTTGTATTTCACGGTGGTTCGGGTAGTTTGCGTGAAGAAATTCGTGAAGCCGTATCGTATGGCGTAGTAAAAATGAACATCGATACCGATACGCAATGGGCATTTTGGGATGGCGTTCGCAAATATTATATGAATAAATCGGCATACTTGCAAGGACAAATAGGAAATCCGGAAGGTGACGACAAGCCCAATAAAAAATATTACGACCCGCGTGCTTGGCTTCGTGAAGGCGAAAAATCTGTTGTAGAACGGTTAAAAATTGCCTTTGAAGATTTGAATAATGTAAACCGAAATTAGTAGTTGTTTGATGAGTATGAATACTTTCTTTCCTTGAATGAATCGAACATAAAATATGAGTTTTTTTTACGAATATTTTAATTTTACTCACAAGGAAAGAAATGGAATATTGTTTCTGATAGGCATAGTGATTGTCCTTTGGACTATTTATTTTTCAATAGATTATTTTTTTAAGCCCAAAGCAGTGCATAATACTGCGTTTGAACTTCAAGTGGACAGTTTTTATAAGGGGTTGAAGGATGTTACACCGTTGGCATCTGCCAATAAATTATTTAAAGGCACTATGGATATTCATCAACCGGATATAAATACATTAATCTCTATGGGCGTTCCTAAAAGTACAGCCAACGCATGGTTTAACTATGTTTCCAAAGGGGGTAAATTTAATACACTAGTAGATATAAAAAAACTATGGGGTATGAACGATTCACTATATAATCTTATTGCTTCACATTTAACTTTTGTTCCTGATACTGGGAAGCAAAATAAATTGAATAAATATGAGAAAAAATCTCAAGCATACTGCGCCAACATAAATTCATGTGAACTCAATTCTGCCGACTCGTCTATGTTAATTTCTTTGCCCGGCATAGGAGAATCGTTTGCACGAAGTATAATAAAATACCGTCAGCGGTTGGGAGGCTTTTATCAGAAAGAACAATTGTTGGAAGTGTATGGATTTACTCAGGAATTACTGGATAAAATAAGCCCGTATATTTATATCGATACCTCCAACGTTACTAAAATAAATGTCAACAACGCCGATTACATAACAATGATACAACATCCATATTTTACCAAAGCCATAGTAAAAGGTATTTTACAGTATCAACAAAAAAAAGTAAATTTTATATCTACCGAAGAACTATTGACCCATCAAATTATTTCTGTAGACGAGTGGAAAAAACTGCGTCGTTATATAACCATAAAATGAATTGTTTCGGGACGGGATTATTGACCTGGCATTATTTTCCAGTTAATTTCCATATCCCAGTTTGCACGTAATTTTATTTCGTTTGGATACACCTTTATTTTTTCCGGTTGTTTTTTCAAAATATAAAAACCCGAATCCCACTTATAGTTTTTATTTTCATCAATAAAACATTTTAATAAATATTTTCCGGGTAAAAGTCGTTCCAATCTGATATTTCCAGAATGTTGTTGTGTCCATCTTTGTATAACAGCATCGCCTTTTTCATTAAGCAATTCAAAGATATACGATTGATTACTGTCTGGTAATTCAAGTATAAGTACAAGCGAAGCATAATCCTCCGACTGCCATGTATTAAATATTATGGTATCGTTCTTTGCCATGCTATGGTTATAATTTGACTTGATATAAGGTGCACGAATAATAAGTTTATATCGATTGGAATCGTGCAAATCAGCATTGATAAAATACATCAGTGCATTGGCAGAATCTTTTTGCAAAGTATAAGGCATAAGGATAAACGTGCTGTCCTTTTTTAATTGAAGCAATGAGAGTGCCGAATCGGACAATATTACTGGCTCGTTGAAATTGAGCCATAATCGGGAATCTTTGGAAATACTGACATCCTTTTTTACAGGAATGCTATAGGAAATATTTTTGGGCAGTTCTGCCTTTTTGGAAGGGGATGTGTAAACAAGTTTCAACTCCTGAGTAACAAAATAGATTCTTAACAAACTGTCATGTTTGGGATACTTGATGATTGCCCTGACAGTATCGTTCAAATAACTGGTTGAATCGGCAAAGAACAATGTTACCGTATCGCCTTTGGAAGAAATAACAGTTTGAAGGATACCGGCACTGCTTGAAATAAGGGTGGGTTTGGAATCTTCAAACGCAGAATTAAAAATTATTTCAGCCTTATAGGGCAGCGTGCGAGTCGTTTTCTTTACATATTGCGGATTTCGCAATTCCAAAAAAGAATAAAGCATTATACTGTCCTTATTGCTCTTTATTTCCAGATTTTTTTTATAAAACGCAATTTTTTCAGTACCGGCGTCAAACCTGTAATTATTATTCTTGTCTTGAAGGGCAATTAGTTTATATGTTCCATTTTTGATATGGGTGAAAGAAAATTTTCCGTCGTTAGCAGTACGTGTAACATAGGTAGGATTTATTTTGAAAGGTACACTGTCGGAAGTATCGGCATACAAGGCAACGAGCATTTGTTCCTCCGGTTTTTGAGTTAACGCATCCCACACATATCCCGTTACATGGATGGAGTCGATAATATTTCCCGTTGAAAATATATAGGTATAATCGCGTAAGGGATTATTTTCGTTCAAATCTACAATGGCATCACCAAAATAAATGGAATAAGTGGTATTGAAATGCAATGAATCTTTAAAGACAAGTGTAAAACCTTTAGTCTTTAATTTTACATCAGGTGGCTGATTAAACGGAGGCGAGATAAGCATTTTCTGCTGTAACGATTTGAGTTGAATAAATTCATCAAACACAAATTCAATTTCGCTGGGGCGAATATTTTTACTGTTTTCGGCAGGAATGGTTTTTACAAGTTTGGGAGGAGTTTCATCTTTTGGTCCACCTCCTAAGGATGACTGACTTGCACAGGAGTATAGAAAAATGCAAAAAATAAAAAACCGTTCTATGTGTGCTACAAATTTCACAAGCACAAAGGTAATCAATAAAAACGGTTCAACATGTTTTTTACACCAGAAGAGGGAACAGACCTAAATACATTTGTTATTGCAATACCACCTTCTTTGTTATTATTTGTTTATCGGTTACAATTTTTAGTACATATATCCCCCGTGGTAAATCAACTACATTAATTTCTGCCTGCGTGTTTGGAATTTTTCTTTCACGTTGCAATGAGCCTTGAATATCATAGAGTTGAAAGGTAAAAGTTGAAAGTTGTATGTATTCAATGTAAGTTTATTTGTAGCAGGGTTTGGATAAATCTCAATATTATTATCTTTTTTATTTATAGCGGATGTTAAACTCAAAAAATGAGGTTTTACGGGGAATACAGAGAGAAATAATAGAAAATGTAGCAAATAGTTATTAACATTATATTGTTAATAACTATTTTATTAAATAATATTTTATAGCAAATATATTATTATATTTGCACCATGTATATACAATATTGCACACATAAACAAAATGGGAAATCTTATACTTATCCCTTATTATGTCGGAAATACAGGGAAGCCGGCAAAATCAAAACGGAAGTCATTGCAAATTTGTCAAAGTTTCCACAAGAAACGGTATTGGCTATAGCAGCATCGTTAAAAAAAGACAAAGATGTTTTGGTATCTCTGAAAGATATAGTAGTAAAAAAGAGTATAGATTACGGGTTTGTATTTGTTCTTTTGTCAATAATGCAACGGCTTCGTATAACAGAGGTTTTAGAAAAGACATTTGGCGAACGATCCCATTTAGTAGAGTTAATGATTATAGGCAAAATCGTAACGCGAGGCAGTAAACTCTGTATATATAATTGGATTAAACGTAATGAAATAATAGCAAAAAAGTTAGGCATAGATTTAAGCACATTAAAGGTGGAAACACTCTATGATGTATTGGGCGATTTGTCAAACCTTCAAAGCAAGATAGAGCATAAATGGAACATATATCATAAACCTGAAGATGAAGTGTATTTATACGATATTACGAGCAGTTATTTTGAAGGGACAGAAAATGCATTATCTACTTTCGGATATAATAGAGATGGTAAAAAGGGGAAAATGCAAATAGTAGTGGGTCTGATAACTGACAAAGAAGGCTTCCCATTGAGTATAGAAGTGTTTGAAGGAAATGAAAATGATCATAAAACAGTTATATCGCAGTTGCAAAAAATCAAAAATGCTTACGGAGTAAGCAATATAATATTTGTAGGCGACAGAGGGATGCGTATTCGATACAATTTAGAACAAATGAATGCGGAAGACAGACAAGGGATAGAATATATTACAGCATTAAGTATAGAAGAAATACGTTGCCTGATAAATGAAGACACCTTTCAACTGAGTTTATTTTCAAAAGAGTTAGCAGAGATAGAAGATGATGGTATTCGATACATATTATGCAACAATCCTGAATTAGAACAAGAACATTCGCAAACAAGGGCATCCTTAAAAGCAAAATTTGAAGACGCACTGTATGAAATAAAGTTATCATACAACACTCGTCAACACAAGAACAATCTCAATAAAATCAGACTTGCAAAAGAAGATAAAAACAAAAAATTAGTTACTCAATTTTCAGAAAAACAAATAGATGGCTATAAATACAGAGTACGAAAAGCCTTAGAAAAATACCATATGCAATCATTCTATCAGGTTGTCATTACGCAAGAAAAGTTCAGCGTGGAATTTGATTTTGAGAAATATACACATGCCAAACAATTAGATGGCAAGTATGTAATAGTAACCAGTGTTCCAAAAGAAAAAATGACCAAAGAATCTATAAGGGCAGAGTATAAGGACCTTAAATATGTAGAACATGCTTTTCGTGATATGAAAACAACACAATTAGAGGTACGTCCTGTCTTTCATATAAACGAGAATACAACAAGAGGGCATGTATTTGTAACCATGTTTGCTTATGCTATAGTAAGAGAATTGGAAAACCGAATATTCCCAATGCTAAGGCAAAATCAAAAAATCAAAAAAGAAAAACTGTCCTTAAAGGATATCGAAGAAGAATTAAAGTTGATAAAATTAACTGTCCTTCAAATAAACAAACATCATGAGGAAATAAAAATCACTGAATTAACCGATATTCAAAAGGAAATTTTTAAAGAGTTAAAAATAAAACCTGAATGGTTATTTGAGTAGCAAATAATTTTTAAAAAAATTTGCTGAAACCATTATAAATCCTATAAAATTAAAAGTAACATCCGTTATAGCGATTAATGTATTTATCTTTTTACCATAATAATGTATCAACCCCCTATATTCTTGGACACGATTAGTGATTTAAACACTAATTTTGAGATATGAAAAAAGTAAAACGAACATGGAGCATAGAGGAAAAGGAATTTATGCTCAAAGAGATTGAAAAGTTA